>LNAP01000006.1_pt1 | contig 229585 bp, 240 predicted proteins | sample 602601 | NCBI WGS metagenome assembly LNAP01 (sample SAMN02440304, study PRJNA202911) | soil metagenome | biome: Subtropical and temperate rainforests or woodlands; isolation source: soil samples (1 kg each in a 20% v/v slurry with milli Q water) were... ...
GGCAACACAAGAGGCTCCGGGGGAGATACTCACCGGGACAAGATCCGCTGTTGCTGGCGGATCATAAGTCACCGTCACTTTAGTAGGATACTTGTATGTGGTACCTTGCAGATCTACGGACATGGCGTAGTAGTAAACCATTAAACTAGCCCCGGGCGCTCCGAGTGGCTGTATTGAATCAGAACCTCCAACGGGTTCTTCAAAGTTATAATCGAGTAGCACTTCAAAATTTTTAGAATTATTAGGGCTTATGGGTCTGGCTTCTTTTGGCGTTATCCTTTGCGGCACCACCCTGCCAGATGTTCCCGAAGGACCAGGTATTGTCCCGGCATTTAGATTCACTGAAGGATTTGTGGCCGATACATTACCAACGGCAACATCATCAATTGCCAATCCCCCGGCTGTCTTATATTTTTGATTTTTTTGCGCAGCTAGTTTCAGTGTGTAATACGAGGAAGAATCGACACCGGGCCATGCTGGCATCGAATAACCGTTTACCGATTCAGAACTAGCCGTACTTGTCGCAAATGGTCCGGGCGATATTTTTGAAAACCCGGCTTCAACCTCGTAGGACACACCATCCGAACTAGTCAAAGTAGCATACCAGCTTTCTCCCTTTGTGCCGCCAGGAGAATATCGATACCATGCCCAATACCCTTTAAGAGAATTGTTCCCGGGTGCGCTCACTGACTCATTAACGCCAGACAACGTTATGTCATAGTCACCCCCTCCTTTGTTGGTAAAGGGCACAGAAACATCTGTAAGACTCCCCGGATATCTGACCTTGACACTCTTTACGGGCTGACCGCCCGTGCTAGGTGTGATGGTTGTCGTCAAGGAGGAATCCTGATAATACAACGTGTTAGTAGTTGCACCTTCAACCACCTGACCCTTGCCCATGTCGTAACTGATCCAGGCATCTACGCTTGCAGATCCGTCCGCAGCTTGCGCTTTATATGCCAATTCATACAGATATGGAAACGGCAGCATTTGCAACAAAAACAGAACGATGAAAAAGATAGAGATCCTTTTTTTAGTTTTGATTTTCAGCAAGATTTTTGACACCCCGTTCATTTATAGCCTTCGACCCACACATCGAAAATATTGCGCAGATAATCGTTATTCGGCGGGATTGCCGGGGCGGCAATTTGAAAACCAACGGTGCTAGGATGATTCGCAAAGGATTTTGGTACGATATATGCCTCGCTAAACTGAGGATTCAAACCAAATACTGGCGCTGCGCCGTTCAAATCACCTTTTCCCATAGCCGGAATGTCAGGCGATCTAAAACCGATAAGACCGAACCCCGGAATCATGTTCTCCCCATAGATAGCAGTATCACGATTAAACTCTGTGTGAGCCTTAAACAAAAGCACATAACTTTTCGGGTAATCTGTGATTGGGTATTTATTCCGGCCAATGCTCCAGGTTAACGAACTAACGTCACCCAACATATGCAAATACGGATCATTCGGATCTTCGAGATCGATGACAACTAATTGGTCCAAGACCCCTTTGTATTTGCCATCCGGTGTTTCCATTGTTAATTTTTCGATCTCCCATGGAACGGCTACTTTATCCCCGCCAAAAAACTCCGGCGCGGCGGAAAACATATTGGTTCGGTATAACGCTAATTCTGCCTGGGCAACAGCGAGAGCATCAAATTCCAGCGTTTCATCGCCTGCGATATTTCGCAGTACACGATCAATAATCGTCACCGACTGACCACGATTGGACATCCCCTCCGGTGCCAAACTACCGCTTGCGTCACTTTGTTGCAAAATACATCGCTTCATCGTCGCTCATCTGCGTGTCCGGATCACGAAACGACTCATGAGCCGCACGAACAGCAATCTTGGCTACCTCTGCCCGAAGGATCGGCGTATTCCAGTTGTCGTCTGGAAAATCGGAGTCATGGAGAATGCCCGCTTTTCTGGCAGCGTCCAGATACGGAGCATACCAGGCGCTTCCTCCCTTCTGATCAACTGCAAGGTTGAAGGCTGTTACAACCTGCTTCACAAATTCGGCCCGCGATACGGTTTGATCCGGGCGGAATGTTCCGTCCTCGTAACCGTCGACGTATCCTTTTGAAATGGACTCTTTAATCGTATGCTCAGCCCAGTGGCCCTGGATATCTTTCATGGGAATATCTGCGGTGTTTGCTCCCAAAGCTGTCGTTTCACAAGCCATTAGTACTAAGATTGTCGATAAAGTAAAACAAAATTTAATTAATTCCTTCATGTTTAAACCTCTCCTTTTTTCTCCAGCTTATTTTTTCCCCGATTCCCATCCTTGAAAATGGGTCGATTTCCCTATTATCGGAAGTGCGGCTTGATAATTTTATAAATATCTGTGAAGTTATCCTAAAAAATACAAAAACCGCCCTAAGCACGAGTTATCGTGACAAAGGACGGTTCTTCCGCACAATTTAGTTTATATTCGTAAAAATATCACAATTTGGTAATTTTTTCAATCTTTATTTTCGTGCGCCTGCTGTAGAGCTTGTAATTCTTCCTGTGTCAATTCTCGAGCCTCGCCGAGTGCAAGAGACTTGTCCAATTTAAGGGGACCCATAGAAATCCGCTGCAGGTAGACGACTTTTTTGCCGACTGCTTGGAACATGCGTTTGACTTGGTGGAATTTTCCTTCCATGATGGTCAATTCGATTTCCGCCGGCTGCCGCTCCGCTTCATTGCCTGGCGACAGAACTTGCAGACCCGCGGGCATGGTCTCGTATCCATCATCCAAAGTAACGCCTTGCGCAAAGGCCAGCTTGTCTGCTTCCTTCACTTCCCACTCTACCTTGGCAAAATACGTTTTCGGCACATGCTTGCGAGGGGAGAGCAGGTTATGGGCAAGCTTGCCGTCGTTGGTCAAAAGCAAGAGACCCTCTGTATCCTTGTCCAGCCTGCCGACGGGAAATACCTCAAATGGCCGATACTCCTGAGCCAAAAGATCAACGACGGTACGATCGCGATTGTCCTCGGTTGCTGAAACCACGCCCTGGGGTTTGTTCATAAGCAAGTACACGTACTCCCGATACAGCACTTGTTCCCCGTTCACGGAGATGTGGTCGGATTGCGGGTCCACTTGGATGCCGCTGTCTTTGATTTTGGTTCCGTTGACCTGGATGGCGCCGTTTTTGACCAGTTTTTTGAGCTCGGACCGGGTCCCGTAACCCATATGGGAAAGGATTTTATCGAGTCTTTGTGTTTTTTTCACGGTTTTTGTCCACCTCCATCCCGACGGATATTCGTTCTCCAGCATGCCGCAGCTTTGCCTGCATCCTCCACCGATTCCTTTCCGTTTAAAAACACTATCGGTATTATACTGAAGCTGTCACGAAACAGCCAATCTTTTTCATATTTAGGATAGGATATGCTATGCTATACTTTGTATAGAAGATAAAAGAAAGTAACGAAAACCCTAACGAGGTGAATTATGAAAAAGCTGGCCATTTATTTAGCTATCATTGTCGTTTTATTCGGAGCACTGTATGTCGTCAATCAGCAATCTTCCAACAAATCGGCGGACAACCCTTACGGAATACCCACCAACAAGCTGAATCCGGAGACAGTCAAACAGCTTGACAACCCGAACTACCAGAATCTGATCCTGCCTAAAGAATTGGACGAAAAGCTGAAAAATAAGGAAAGCTTTTTCCTTTACTACTACGCTTCCACTTGCCCTCATTGTCAAAAGACGACCCCGATCCTGGTGCCGTTAGAGAAAGAATTAGGCGTTGACGTGAAGCAATTCAATCTTGAGGAATTTAAAGACGGCTGGCAAAAATATAAGATCCGGTATACCCCGACCCTCGTGTATTATAAAGACGGTGTAGAAGTCGAGCGCATGGAAGGAGGCGTACCGGAAACCCAGGGCGACGCAGGCAATACTCCGGAAATGTATAAGGCCTTCTTCCAGAAATACAAAGGCTGAATCAAGAAATAACCCGGTCACCTACTCGGTCGGGTTATTTTGTCCTTTTTACAAGCCCGACTAACGCACCGTGATTCCGCTATTTCTGCAATCCCCCGCCGCTCACTCCTGGTTCAGTCCCCTTCACCCGCCACAGGCGGATTCTGCTTCAATTCCTCCACGAACATGGCAAGATCCTTATCCAGAATGACGATGTCGAAATCATACGGCTCAAAAGGCAGAGCCTTCATCTGCTCCAGCTTTCCCAGGTATTCTCTGCTATCCCGAACCACTTTTCCAAGATCGATGCCCAGCGTAGCTTCGGGATAGGAGTGCAGCTTCTCAACAGCTGCCGTCAGCAGCTTGACAGCTCCGCTGACATTTCCATTGGCATGATGATAAAGGCCTACCGCAACCTGCAGCAGACCTTGATATAAAGGACTTCGCCCCTCCTCGAGCCAAAGCTCCTCCATCACTTCATGGCACTCGAAATAATCTCTCGCTACATTAAAATAATACAAAAATCCCACGTACAACCGGTCATACGCCCGCATTTTACGAATGCTCCCCTTTTTTGGCTCGATGGATCGCGGACTCAATATCCAGCGAAAGGTCATGAAGCTTCCAGATCTCTTCCTTCTCCCATATTTCGTTAAAACGCAGCTGGAACTGCGCCGCTTCCCTTACCCGGCGGAAGAAATACAACTCCTGAATGTTATTCAGCGCTTTGGAAACAAGGTTGGAATTGTCTTCAAAAAGCATCTGCGCCTCCATGATCTCCTCGCGAATGCTCGACATTTCCTGATCCAGGTGATATGCCGCTTCGGCCGCTTTACTAAGGCGTGTCCGAACTTCCTCCGGCAGCGTTTCCCTATACTTATAATTCAAAGAATGCTCGATCGTCGCCCAGAAATTCATCGCCAGCGTGCGAATCTGAATTTCCGCAAGCACCCGCTTCATACCGAGCGCCGTTTGCACGGGATATTCGACGATGATATGGTAGCTCCGGTAGCCGCTTTCTTTTTTATTCGCAACGTAATCCTTTTCATATACGACTTTCATGTCCAGTCTGGTTCGAATCAGTTCGGACAACAGCTGGATATCCTCGACAAATTGGCACATGATCCGAATGCCGGCGATATCTTCGATGCCGGTTTCCAATTGGTCCATCGCCACATTGAGCCGCTTAGCCTTTTCCAATATGCTCGATATTTTCTTGATCCTTCCGGTCACAAATTCAATGGGAGAATACTCTTCACGGCTCTTTAATTCTCCACGCAGCGTTTTGAACTTAACCTTTAACTCCTCAACGGCCTGCTCGTAGGGAAGGAGAAACTTTCTCCAGTCACGCCCATCCATCCATTTGCCGCCTCCAATCCATAAAAGTTACTTTTGATCTGCGCCAATTGCCTGGGAAATATGAGTGAAGCCATCCTTGCGCAGGAGAGCTTTCAGCCCTTCGTTCAATCTGCCGGGCAGCCCAGGACCTTCATAGATCAGCGCCGTATAAACCTCGACAAGACTTGCGCCTGCCCGTATTTTGTCATATGCGTCCTTCGCTGAAAAAATACCCCCGGCGCCAATGATAGGCAGCTTTCCGTTCGTTAGTTTATAAATCTTTTTTATCACTTCGGTAGAGCGATGCGTTAACGGTTTTCCGCTTAATCCTCCTGCTTCATCCCTGTTGTGATGCCTCAGCCCCTGTCTGCTTAGCGTCGTATTGGTGGCTATAATTCCCGACACTCCGCTTTCAGCAATCGTATGAACTGTCAGCTCAAGTTCGGCATCCGTCAAATCCGGAGCAATCTTCACAAGAACCGGCTTGCCGGAGTCACGATGCTTCTCCTTTTGGATATCCATTTCATCCATAACGGCATCGAGCAGTCTGCTCAAATCATTCCCATGCTGCAAATTACGCAAGTCCGGCGTGTTTGGTGAGCTTATATTGACAACGAAAAAATCGCCTGCTTCATACAATCCCTGAATGCAAGCCCGGTAATCGTCCTCCGCATGCTCATTCGGGGTCGCTTTATTTTTGCCGATATTTACAGCAATTGGAATATTGCGAGGACCGGCCTTTCGTAAATTGTTCGACATTTCCTGAATACCGACATTGTTAAAGCCCATCCGGTTGATAAGCGCCGCATCTTCGGGGAGGCGAAATAGCCTCGGCTGTTCATTGCCCGCCTGAGGCTTAGGTGTGACCGTTCCCACTTCCATGAATCCAAACCCTATATTCGAAAACCCAGGTACGGCTTTTGCGTTCTTATCCAAGCCCGCCGCCAAACCAATCGGGTTCGGGAATTCGATGTTCCATAATGTCATCGCCAGCTCCGGTGAAAATGACACCCCGTACATAGTTTTCAGTATTTGCTTTCCCCCGGGAAAAACCCCGAACGCGCTCAGGCCGTTAATTGTCAAATGATGAGCCTTCTCCGGGTCCATGCGGAACAGGATGGGCTTTCCGACTTTTTTATACAGCATGTCCATGCACTCCGTTCTGTATGACTCTAAATGACAGTTTATCCGACTCCGCAGGAATATGCAATGCTTGTAAGCGTATACAATTTGGATCTGTTCCACTGCCTGGCAAATATGATAGAATAGAGCTACTATTTCCCTGCCTAAAGAAAGGTGGTTCTCATGTCCAAAAGAAAACTTTCATACTCGACGCGTAAAACAAAGGACGAAGTCAACAAGAAGGCCATCATCTGGACGGGCTCGATCCTGCTTGCCATCATTATTTTGATGACCGTGCTGTTGATTGTGAATCAGTAAAGCTATACAAAACACAGAGGCTCCTTAGCAAAAGGAGCCTCTGGGACGGCTTCCGGCAGGTTCCCCTTTCCGATCGTTACCTTCGTACCATGCGGGATCATATCGTACAGTTCCTCGATGTCTGCTTGCAAGCATCCGTATGCACCCAAGGGATTGATCCTTGCCGATACTGGAGGGCTTCGGGCTTCATCTGTCTGAACGTTTACAAGCATCCGTGGCGGTTAATACCATATGATCCCCCTATTTTCCATCATCTCCCGTGGATTATATCGGTAGAGCCTCAATCGATTTGTAGATAAAAACAACAAAAACGTCCTCCGTATACAATCGCTTGTAATCAGGAAGACGTTTCTATCAGCTCGATAACACCTTTATTTCACAAATTGCTTGTTCCGCAAAATCGCTGTGCTGGTTACTTGGTCCCATTGGACGTCAAGTCCGATTTCTTCAGCGAAGAAACGAACCGGCACATAGGTGCGATCTTCCTTCACATAAGGAGCGGCGTCCGTTGCCTTCTCAGTTCCCTCAACACCCTTTATTACCCGCTTCAGACCGGTTCTGCCTATTGGAAGCTCGATAGCCAAATCTCCCTTGATCAACTGCACAATTCGGGCATAGCCTTGCTCCGCATACTTCACTTCGTAGCCCATCGCTTCGGCAATCGCTCTGACCGGCACCATCGTCCTGTCATTATCAATTTCCGGCTGCGCATCGAAAGATATCACTTTGTTCTTATAAACCACTTTGATCGAATCATCATTCGGCAAGTCGGCAGGAAGCCGGTAAGGGTTGATAACACGAACCTTGTTATTAAAGGAATCGGCAACAACAATCACTCCGTCTGCTTTTACAGCAACGTCTGTCGGGTTGTAAAATTCTGCAGCGCTTTCGACGCCGTCTGTTTCTCCCGTCGTGATCATGCCGGAAATGGTGGAAACTTTGCCATCGTACAAAAACCGAATCGCGTGATTTAAACTGTCTGCGATCAATAGTCCGCCTTCGGAGGTTACGGCAATTCCTTTAGGAAAATCAAACCGCGCGTGGTTAGCATCTCCGTCGGCAAAATCGCCCAATGCATACAGCTCATTGGCATCGTATATGCTTTTTCCATCGTAAGCCTGATTTCCGCCAGCTACGGTCGTTACAACCCCGGCGGCAAAATCAATATAACGGATGCGTTGGTTGCCGGTGTCGCTTACATACAGATTGCCTTTGGCGTCGAGCGCCAGACCGGAGGGCTCGTTAAACTTAGCATCCTTTAAGCTTCCGTCCTTGAAATCCCCTACATAAGATGCCTCGCCAGGTCTAATCTCGACTACGCGTTTAGAAGGAGCGTTCAGTGTTGTAACCGTACCGTCAGCGGCAATTTTACGAATCAAATGATTTAGCGTATCGGCGACATAAAGCGTTCCGTCTGAAGCGGCGGCAATGTCGCTAGGGTGATTAAATTGCGCTGCTTTCCCTTTACCGTCTTTGCTCCCAATAACACCTTCCCCGGCAATCGTGGACACTTGAAAGCCGGTATCTATCTTACGGATCATGTTATTAGCTGCGTCCGCTGCATATATATTACCATTGCTGTCGGCGGCTAATCCCACAGGTTCGTTGAAGAAGGACTCCGAGGCTTTCCTGTCCAAATATCCTCCAACCGGGAAGCCATGTTCATTAAAAGTCACCGCTATTTCAGGACCGGCAAAAGTCGTCACTTGTCCATTAGCGATCTTGCGAATAAGATGGTTGCGGGTATCCGCTACCAAGACGCTCCCGTCTGCCAACGTAAGCACCCCGGCCGGAGATCGGAATGCAGCCGCCAAGGCAGCGCCGTTAGTATCCTCGAAGTCGCCGATCCCCGCAAAAGTCGTCACATCGGCCATAATCCGGCTGTCAGCTGTACGGAGAGAATCCGTAGACAAGGATGCCCCCCATGCGGTAGTGCCTGTCAAGAGAGTTGCAGAAGCAATGGATGCAAGTAGTAGCTTTTTTATGGATTTCATAGGTTTCTCCTTCTATTAATCTAATCCTGGTAATAAGAAAACAGGTAATTCAGAAAGGTCAATCTTTAAAGGTTCTCCGGAATAATTGCTATTTAGGTTAATGATCTGGCTCCCGTTTTTCTTCACAATTTTCACATAACCGATCTTAATATTTGCCAATGGATCTTCTTCTTCATCAGGAATGTGATACATGAAAGGTAAGCTGACTAATTGTTTCAGCCCGGCAGTTACACTTTGATTAGGCGCTTCCCCGAAGTTAGTTATCGCATATACAACCTCTTTCTCATAATAGTTTTCTCCTGTGGCGTTTTCACCGTGAGTAGTTTTCACAACTTCGACGCTTTGGGCCGGATCAAATATTCTCAATGATGCATCGTGCATAGGCAATGTGATTTCGCTTTCAGAAGAAGAGCTCATTGCATCTCCTAAATAATTCATCATATTTCCGTGCAGCAAATGAACTTCTACGGCATATATGGAGTTTGCTTCGGCAAAATTCATCTCTATATTAACTAGCAGCGGAAAATGCTCGTCGCTGGATTTCGTTAACTTAATTACCGGAGGCGTAACGGTTGGCTCTCGGTCATTGCTGTCATTGCTGTCATTGTTGTTATTGTTGCCGGCCGGAGGCTGATTTCCCGGAGTGGATGTATGGTTCTGGTTACCGTAATATCGATCCCTTTGTTCCTGAGTTAATCCCGCTAACAGGTCAGCTTCGGCCTTCGCCCTCGCTTCCGCCTCCGCTTTCGCCGTCATTTGCGCGATCAGCTTCTGGCCTTCCTCACTTTGTTTGATGTACTCGGCCAGCAGTTCCCTCAGTTGCTCACGCAATCTTTGATCTGCCTCTTCCTTCTGTTTCCTCTCTGTCTCCATTCGCTCCAGCTCCGCTTGGCGCTGTCTTTCTCTTTCAGGATCCACTCCCGCCGCAGGGTCAAGCGGCTCTACGTTGTTCAGGTCAAGTTTTTTGGCTTCGTCCGTAATTTTACTGTTGGCTTCTTCAACGATTCTCTCAATTTGCTCTTGGGAGATGATATTTTCTTCTACCGCTTTCAAGGCGATGTTTCCTACCAGGTTGTTGATGTTCCTGGTTACTTTTTCCAAATCTTCAAGGCTTCTGATCACGAGGCCGAGATGATCGTCAATCACTTCGCCTTGCTCCAGTCGCTGCTGTTGTTCTTCAATAAACCGGACGTTCTCCTCGTCGATTTCCATTTTGCTCTTGATGATCGCTTCAAGGACAGCCGCGGATGCCTGAGCTATGATTTGATCAAGATCAATCGGTTCCACCTTCAAAGACAGGTATTCCGCTTCATCGCGGGAATCCACAGTAATTTGCTGTGTCGGGTCAATGACAGTCGTGCTTTCTTCTTGCTCTCCGCTCTCGGTATTGTTAGTTACCATAGTAGCTTCCACTTCACCTGAAGCTACAGCCATAGTTGTTTGTCCGGATGCGGATTCTACTCCTACATAAAAGTTAGTTCCTCGGACACCCATTACCGCTGTCGGCGTCTCTATTTCGAACTGGTCATTAGAGCCCACAAGCGACTTAACCTTTACCCACATCGATCCGGCCCACATTTTGAGCTTCGATTTCTTTCCTTCCGATTGGCCCTGCAGATCGGAAATGTTAAATTCCGTATTCGCGCCAAGCGTAATTTCCGCATCATCGTTTCCGACGCTCAGCACTACTGAAGAATCAGCCCCGGTATAGAGCATATCCCCTTGGTTTAAGCTCATATTGGTATAAGCGTCATAAACTTTGGAGCCGCCCTTCTGCACTGTGACATCGCCTGACATAGAGGAAATGACAGCGAGACGGACGGTTTTCGCCGATGCAGGTTTGGCAAGCATGCCTGACAGCATTCCGAAGACGATAACAAAGCTTAACACCAATGACACAAATGATTTTTTATTGAAATGATTACTCTGTAAAATAGCTTTCACAATAGATGTCCTCCTCGTTTACAATTCACTGACAACTTCATACACCATGACGGGTTTTTCTTTACCTTTAACTTTAATCTCGCCGACCGGTTCGATGTTGAATATATCTTTAACTCGTGCATATGTATTCTCACTAATCAAAATCTGGCCCGGCTTCGCATTGGACTCCAGCCTGGCTGACAGATTGACGGTATCCCCAATAGCGGTGTAGTCCAATCGGAGATCCTCTGAGCCGATGTTGCCGACTACGGCAGGCCCGCTGTTGATGCCAAGACCGAATTTCACGCCGATTCCGTAGTTCTCAATGAGCTTTCGTTCCAGAATATCGGCCTGACTCTTCATTTCCAAAGCTGCTCGTACCGCCATCTCGGGATGATTGTCGAACGAAATCGGGGCGCCGAACATCGCCATGACGCCGTCTCCCATAAATTTATCCAAAGTGCCGTTAAATTTGAATATCGCTTTCGTACAAACATCGAGGTATTCATTCAGCACTTGAATGACCTGCTCCGGCTCCAACCGTTCTGACATCGGGGTAAAACCGCGAATATCGACGAAAATGAGTGAGATATCCTTACGGCTGCCTCCGAGCCTGACATCTTCGCCTGATTGCAGCAGCTCATCCACGACCGACTTGGAAACGAAACGGCCGAAAATGCCGGTTACACGGCTGCGTTCTTTGCGTTCAGCCAGGTAATGGCTGACTATGGACCAGATATAAATCGTAATAAGAGCAAACAATGGATACATCAACGGCGCCAAGATCGACCCAATCGTATAAAGACCTATCCAAAACGCCATATAAACGACGAATAGTCCTATGAAGAGGAAAATCGCGGTTCGGCCTCTGAATCTCTCAAATAAGAAGACGGCTAATACAGAAAGAATGATAATGATGGCAATTCCGGCAGGCGTGCTGGTTTCTGTGTAGAATTTGCCCTCCAGCAACGTTTGAATCATGTTGGCATGAATTTCAATACCGAACATTTTCACCGGACTGACCGGCGTCGGATATTCGTCCTGCATCGCGGTCACGAACGGGCCGATAAGCGCGATCGTTCCTTCTAACGGAAGAGGTTTCTGGCTATTGAGAATATCGATAAAGGATAAAGTCTCGTAGCCCGTCTCGACATCCATCTTCTGTCTGGGTTCCGAATAAAATTCTGTTGCAACCTGATACCGTTCGTTAGCAGGGATCACTGCCTCGCCGCGCATCCATTGCGAACTCCCCGCATCCCACTTTACTTTCTCTTTGTCATCCAGAACAAAATTGGCCAAAGTCACGCTAAAAGCCGAAATCATGCTGTTCTTCTCATCAGGAAGCCCGACAGGAAGTTTACGCGCTTTCCCATCTTCATCTACAAATACATTAATATGCCCCATTTGCTGCTTATTAGCGCTAATGGTCATTGAAGGGTAATCGATTTTTTCCGGAATCAATTGACCTGCCGATTGTTGTTTGGCGGGATAATTGATTTGGACGGGAAGAATAACGTTATTGTACCTGGCGACGACATCGGCCAGCGCTTGATCGTCTGCGGGATTTTTAGAGGGCTCTGCCATGACGACGTCGATTCCGATCGCTGCGACGCCTGATTGTTCTAATTTTTCAATAGCCTGAGCATAAACGGCACGATCCCAGGGGAATTTTCCGATCGCGCTTAACGATTTATCATCGATTTTAATAATCTTGATTCGATCATCCGGTTGTCTCTCCGAATCTAGCTTTGAGTTCCGCATGATGTCCTGAAGCGGTTTTTCGACAAAATAAAATGTTCCACTCGAACCGGCGGAATAGAAATATGTCGACAAAAGCATCAACACAAGACCCGCGGCGAGGGACTGAAGCCAGTTCCTCCTGCCCATAAGTTCCTCCCCCATATGTACTAGCTTCATTGTAAGATGGCTAGATATAATTGGCAATAAATAGTTAAGCAACTCTACAAATTGTATCAAAAAAAGAAGCTCAGTTCCGCATGGAACTGAGCCCTTTCGACAATTTGCGACCTGGATTATAGTATGAATTAATTAAAAGCAGTATCCGCTACTTTGATGGAATCGGTAGGGCATCCGTCTTGAGCGTCTTGAAGATCGTCATAGAGGTCTTCAGGAATTTCAGTAACGCCTTTATTGCCGTCTCCGTCAAAAATAACTTCCGCTAGGCCTTCATCATCATAATCATAAATGTCTGGAGCTGTTGCACCGCATGCGCCGCAAGCGATACAAGTTTCTTTGTCAACCCATGTGTATTTCGCCATTTTTAAAATTCCTCCTCAATATATCCTCAAACTAAAATATAATATAAAAGCTTGTAAAGTTCAAATCTAATATTCACTTAAATCGTTCTCGAGATTCGATTAATCCGACAATTGCTTCAGTTTCATGAAAATTCAGAACTGGAACATCTGCATAACTGAAAGGGAACGCGGCCACAATAGCAAGCGGCTTCGGATCCAGCGCTTCGATAATGGACGCCTGATCCCGACTCCGCAACACCGCCAGTTTCGGATGGTCTTCCGTCTTAAACCCCTCAACGAATATATAGTCCATATGAGCTAAAGATGCAAGAACATCCTTTAACCGCACGTCTTCTTGCTTCACATAGTGATGAACGCAATGCGGCGATATCGTCACGACGGCATCGGCCCCTGCCTTTTGAAACAGGGTGGAATCCGCTCCCGCTGCTTCTTTATAATGCCCATGTGCATCATGTTTAATTACGGCGACTTTTCTCCCGCGGGCATGAAAGAGCGGGACAATCCTGGAAATTAAGGTTGTTTTGCCGCTGCCCGAGTACCCGGCGAAACCGATCACACAAGCCATGAGTTTTCTCCCGCTTCCTATCCTTAGTAGCGAATAAATTCATTCCTCGTCCAAGGGTTTTTCCTTAAGATGATCCATTTGCAGGGAGGTTCCCCGCGATTTATGATTTCTTATCAGCGCAGAAGGATCATCGCCGACCATTCCCGCCGTTAAGATGGCATTCTCGCCGTATTTATCTCTGATCGTATCGAGAATCCGGTTGAGTTGATCTTTTTTGGGCTGTCTTTCATAGTCGAATAGATCGAGTTGTATAGCCGTTTCGTTTTTTGCAGACAGATTCTGCAGAGTAATGCCGAGCAGACGGATCGGGCTGCCTTCCTCCCAATGCTGATCAAACAAACGGCAGGAGGTGCGGTAAATCTCATCCATATGCTCCGTCGGCTGCGGGAGCGTCACGGAGCGGGTAATTGTCTTCATCGCCGGGTTGCGGATCGTGATCTGGATCGTCGTTGCGACTAATTTTTGCTTTCTAAGACGTCTGGCCACTTGATCCGCGAGGTTGAGGAAGACCCGATGGACCTCGACTTTTTGCGTATAATCGCGGGGCAGCGTTGTCGTGTGGCCAATAGATTTGCTCTGCTCCTGCTCCGGGTTCACGGGAGTGTCATCCATACCGTTAGCGCTAAGCTTCAAATGGGAACCAAGGACGCCGAAGTGCTTCTTCAAAAACTCCTTATCCGCTTTCGCCAGCTGGCCGATCGTATGAATATTCAGCTTCGTCAGCTTATCCGCTGTCTTCTTTCCGATTCCGAATAAATACCCGCAAGGCTGGCCCCACAAAACGCCGGGTACATCGCGCAAGCGGAGTACAAAAATACCGTTTGGTTTTTTCATGTCGGAAGCCATTTTGGCAAGCAGTTTATTGGGAGCCACTCCAACCGAACAGGGCAATGTAAGCTCCTCCCTGATACGCCGCTGCAACCCTTCAGCGATTTCTAAGGGGGAACCGAACTGCTTGGATCCCGTAATATCGACAAAGCATTCGTCAATCGACATCGACTCAACGAGCGGAGAGTAGCTGTAAGCAATCTGCATAAAGCGGCGGGAGAACTGCCGGTACAAGTCAAAATTCGGCCGAATGAGCTGTAATTCCGGACATAGCTGTAACGCCTGCCTAACCTGCATGCCGGTTTTTACACCCTTGGCTCTGGCAGCGTAAGAAGACGTTACAATAATGCCTTTGCGCAGTTCTACGCTTCCGGCCACGGCGATCGGCTTGCCTTTGTATAGTTCTGGCTCGACCGCCTCGTGTACGGAACAAAAGAAAGCGTTCATATCAATATGAAGAATAACTCTGCCTTGTTTGGGGTAATGCTCATTCTCCCGCTTCATACTCGGCACGTACGGTTGTGTAGATGCCCCCGCGAACATTAAACTTACCGGTGACCAGAAGCTTCTTCGGCTGAATCTGCTCAACGAAATCCTTCAGCATCAAATTGGTCACATCCTCATGGAAATGCCCTTCGTCGCGGAAGCTCCACATATATAACTTCAAGGACTTTAATTCTACGATATATGGACCCGGAATGTATTTAAATGTAATTGTAGCAAAATCAGGCTGGCCGGTTACCGGGCAAAGCGCTGTAAATTCCGGACATTCAATCTCCACTTCATACTCGCGGTCCGGATGCGGATTCGGGACGGGGAGCAGCGATTTAGACGGATTTGTGGACATAATAGAGATGCACCTCCAAAAAAATAAAAAGCCACTATCAGCATACAATGAAACGTGGCATGGAACAAGGTCTTTTTTGTTTGTAAAGACCCTGACGTGCGCTCACCGTCAGGGTCCTTCCATTTTCACCCATTAATCAGATTTCGGATCTTTCTCTCAAGCTCCTTGGACGGGAGTACATGGATAACCTCTCGGACGACTCCGTTCTTGTCGATGAGGTAACTGGTCGGGATGAATAGAAAGCGATACAGTTCTGTCGCTTTGCCTTCTTTGTCCAACAGGACGGGGAAAGGGAACTTATGCTCCATCGCAAACCGTTTCACGTCCTCCAAATTGTCCCCTTGCGTTACATTCACCGCATAGAGGTCAAACTGATCTTTATATTTATGGTACATCTCCACTAAATCCGGAGCCTCTTCCTCGCATGGACCGCACCAGGATGCCCAGAAGTTGATGAAGAGCGGCTTGTCCCTCTGCCCTCCGACTTGATAAACGGCGCCATCCAACGATGAAAGCGTAAAGGAAGGAGCCAAATAATTAGGCTCAGGCGCCTGCTCGGTTGGCAGAATCGTCTCCTGATGCCGAGTTTCGATATTTTGATAAACGGCGAAGCACGCCAGCAGAAGAACGGCAGCCAGAATGACGAAATTTCTTCTCAAAAAAGACACCTCCCTCCTTATATTATCCCCAAAGCAAAGGAAATTCCAACATCTTGAGCCCGAACGCTTGCATGACTGGGCGGATGGAGGGAAAAGTAAGGTTACAGTTTGTTCGGAAAGGAGTCTGGTCATGGAAAAGACGAAACAGAGAAAGCTGAACATCGCTTTCGAAAGTGAAATTCCAAGCTCAAATTCAAACAAGACAACAAAGAAAGACAAAAATGGCGAATCCTCCGACAAAGGCGGCTCAAAGGGCCAAATATGGACGTTCATCGCGATTGCAACGATCCCTCTGGTGCTGGTATTAGGCAACTCGATGCTCGTTCCGATTCTGCCCGATATGCAGGAAAAGCTTGGCATCAGCCGTTTTCAGAGCAGTCTGGTCATCTCGTTATTTTCGGTTACGGCAGGTCTCATCATTCCGATTTCCGGATATTTATCGGATCGGTTCTCCCGCAAAAGCGTAATCATTCCTTCTTTAATTGTATACGGAGCGGCGGGAGTATTGGCGGGCTTCGGGGCCATTTGGAATTCCTATACGATCTTGATTATCGCAAGAGCCATCCAAGGTATCGGGGCCGCCGGAACGGCTCCTATCGCCATGGCGCTGGTTGGGGATTTGTACAACGGGGCGACTGAAAGTAAGGCGCTCGGCTTAACCGAAGCCTCAAACGGAACAGGAAAGGTGGTTAGTCCTATATTCGGATCACTGCTTGCCCTGATTGCCTGGTATGCTCCTTTCTTTGCCTTCCCTGTTTTCTGCACCCTTTCGCTGCTGGCGGTTATTTTCATTATCAAAGAACCACAAAAAAACAAAAAGCCGCAAAACCTTAAAGCATATATGAAACAAATCGGCTCCATATTAAAAGAAAAGGGAAGATGGCTAATTACGTCTTTTTTTGCCGGATCGCTCGCGTTATTCATTTTGTTCGGCGTCCTGTTTTATTTATCCGACATTCTGGAGGAGGCTCCTTACAACATCGACGGTGTGATGAAAGGACTAGTGCTTGCGATTCCGCTGCTCGGCATGGTCGCGACTTCCTACACAACAGGAGCTCTGATCAAAAAAAACGGAACTCTTATGCGTTGGCTGATGAACATCGGATTAATGCTAATGACCGTCTCGCTCGCTCTAACCATTTTTTTATTCAACAACATTTACATCTTTATCGGGTTGCTCACATTGAGCGGAATCGGCACAGGCTTGCTGCTTCCCTGCTTAAATACGATGATAACGGGCTCCGTGCAAAAAGCGCAGCGCGGCATGATCACTTCGATTTATAACAGCTTACGGTTTATCGGGGTTGCCTTTGGCCCGCCAATCTTCGAATGGCTGATGAAGATCTCCCATCAAACCGTGTTTATTACCGTCTCGTCGCTTGCACTCATTACTTTAGGACTGGTCTTCTTCCTCGTTAAGCCGCAAGGAAAAATCAGCTAAACTTTCAAGCAGATTCCGTCCCGATCGGGGTCTGTTTTTTCTTGCGGATAACTTGTATAATAGCATCACCCCAAAAAAAGGATGCAATCATCTTATGATCGTGCGATTAACTCAGGAATTATACGAATACCTTATCGTTTATTGCGACAGCCGAATGCCCGATGAAGCCTGCGGTTTGATAGTGGGAAAACAGGATGAAACAGGTATTGAGGCAGAGGCATTTATTCCCGTTCGCAACAGCTCCAGGCAGCCGCGTCAGCATTTTGAGATGGCTCCCGATGAGCTGATACCGGCTCTTGCGCAAGCTGCCGGCCGTCTCGTAGGTTTGTTCCATTCTCACCCAGCCGCTCCGCCCGTTCCCTCTGAAGAGGACCTCCAGACGCTATGGCACGAAGTCCCTTCCTATTGGATCGTTTCCTTTGAAACACGAAGCATCCCTTTGCTTGGCATTTATCAAATGAAAAAAACCACCAGCGAACCGCTCCGCCCCATTCAATGGCGGATCAGTCAGTGACGGCTTAACAATGCATATAAATCACCTAGCGTTTCTACGCTTCTCAGACGAAATTCCTCCATAAATCGGGACCATAAACTTGCCGTCATCAGGGAATCCTCAAGCGCGTGATGACGAACGGTAATATCGATGCCGTACTCATCAAGCAGGGAGTCCAGGCTGTATGATTTGCGATTAGGCATCAGCCACTTGGCAATCATCATCGTATCCAGCACCCGGTGGGAGAGGCCGACCCTGGAAGTTTTCCATAAGGCTGCATGAAGAAAATTTTTGTCATGCGCAGTGCCGTGGGCGACCATGACTTTTCGCTGTACAAATTCAAGGAATTCTCCGAGCACCTGCATCAATTCGGGAGCTTCTGCAGCCATATCATTCGTAATCCCGGTCAATTCCTCGATTTGTTCAGGTATTTTGCGTTTGGGCTTCACCACACTATAGTAGGTTTGGTCCCGTTGAACTTCACCGCCGACCACGGATACCGCCCCAAACGATATGATCTCATCGCCATTGTATGGCGAGAAGCCCGTCGTTTCCAGATCAAACACAACAAGCTCCATATTATGAAGCGAAATGTCATATAACGAATTCTTTCTTTGTTCTTTAAGCATGGATCTTATAAACGCCATTTGCTGGGCGCTCTGCGCATCAAACATCGATGTAATCGCCGGCGTGAGGCCGCCCATTTTGTAGAGATGCCACATTCGTCCCGCAGGACGCATATCTTTCATGGCTGCCACCCCTCCTTTCCCGATCCGATCCTCGTTTTACTTTTTTTCTATATCATACTCGATGGTTTTTCTGACGAGCTTCTGCAGTTCCGTTCCCGCTCGCAAACAATATTTTAATTGCCGCTTCGTTTCCTTTGTCAGCTGCTCCGCTGTCAGCTTTCCTCTGGTTATATATAAACCGTCCTCCATCTGAAATGGAGTTAAATCTCTAAACTTCAATGCGATGGAGAAAGCCTCCTTCCAGGCAGTCCCATGCTCCGAATCGATATGACCGCCTTCTATAAGCAACTCGATGCGCTCTATAGTCGAAGAAGCCAGAATACCCGCTTTCAGAGCCACCAAACGAATGCCGTTAACAAGTGGAATATAAGCGCCATATTTGATATCCAAGCCGCCGGCGTCCTCGCCGTAACGCTCCGTAATGATCTGCCCGAATACGCCCAAATGAACTTTGTGATGAAGCGTATTGGACAGCATGAATTTCAGAATTTGGGGGCGCCTTTGAATATAATCTTTAAAAAATTGATGTATTTCTCTAACTAACGGCTCATCTCCATAAATACCGCGTACATCAGCCAAAATCAGCAAATAGCGAACATGCTCCCAAACCGGTTCTTCAAACCACCCTGACAGCATAGACTTATAGTCCGAAAGAGATTTCCGCCATTGAGGGTTGCTGGAAACGACACCGCCTTGACACGGCGGATAGCCCAGAATCTTCAAACCGTCCAAAATTTTGGAGACTAATCTCTCAAAATATTTCTGAACCTCTTGTTCCGAATGATCGGTTGAGTCCTCATATATAAATCCGTTGTCCTGATCGCTCCAAAGCGTTTGTTCGCATCGGCCGCCGCTGCCGAAAAGGAGGAAAGCATATTTGAGAGGAGGTTTGCCCAAGCCTTCATCCACCATTTGCTGCTCGGACAGCTCAATCACGCGAGCAATCATAGCATCGTGAATCTGGTTGATCGTCTTATGCAGCTCCATTGAATGGGACAAAAGGAGATGCTTCAGAATCATCTCATGAACCTGATCCCGGATGATTCGCATCTCATCGAACTTATCAGTTTGATTTATGCGGCCCTGAACCTGTTCCAATAAGAGATGATTCATTTTGCATCTCCTTCGCCCTTGTTTACTTAGGATTTATAACGTTGCGCTGTTCTGACCCGCTTTCTTCATTTGCTCCGGGTATCCGTAGGAGCCATGCTCCGATAAGTCGAGACCGATGATCTCTTCTTCTTCGGTAACTCGAAGGCCAATCGTAGCTTTAATAATGCCTAAAATAATGAAGGAAAGCACAAGCACGAATACGAAAGCTCCAACAAGACCCAACGCTTGAACGCCAAGCTGGTGCCATCCTCCGCCATAGAAAAGCCCCGGACCGCCGACGCCGACCTTCTCCGCAAGTTGCGGAGTAGCGAATAGCCCTGTAGAAAGAGTTCCCCAAATCCCGGCGATACCGTGAACAGAAAAAGCATATACCGGATCATCGATACCCGCTTTTTCGAACCATTGTGCCGTGAAAAAGGTGATGCAGCCTGCTACGGCGCCAATTACAATCGCTGCCCAAGTGTCTACAAATGCACAAGCAGCTGTAATGGCAACAAGCGCGGCAAGCACACCGTTCAACATGCTCGGAATATCCGCTTTGCCGAAGTACATCCAGGAAATGATCAGAGCTGCAACAGCGCCCGCTGCAGCGGCCATATTCGTTGTCAGCGCAATATAACCGAAGAAGCCGTCATTCATCGCGCTCAAGGTACTTCCTGGATTGAAACCAAACCAGCCGATCCAAAGAATGATAACGCCTAATACCGATAACACCTGGTTATGACCTGGGATCAGGTTGGGTGTTTTATCTTTATTATACTTGCCGATACGCGGTTTTAAAAGGATTGTCGCGACCAATGCCGCAGTCGCGCCTTGAAGGTGAACTACTGTAGAGCCTGCGAAATCCTGCATCCCCAATTTGCTCAACCAACCGCCGCCCCATACCCAGTGGGCTACGATCGGATAAATAATGACGGTAAAGAGGATGCCGAAGATAAAGTAGACAGGGAGCTTTGCGCGTTCAGCAAATCCGCCCCATGCGATCGCCAGAGAAACGCCGGCAAAAGCAAGCTGGAACAAAAATTTGATGCCGATCGGAACATCTGCGTAAGATAATGAGCTAAATGCCGCTGCAGCCTGTTCTTCCAGACCGGAAACGAAGAAGCCCGTAGTGCCGAAGAAGCTGTTTCCGTCGCCAAAGGCTAAGCCGAAGCCAAAAGCCCAGAACGCGATGGCGCAAATACCGAAGGTGAGAATCGTTTTTCCTGCAACGTGACCCGCGTTCTTCATTCTCGTAGAGCCTGCCTCCAAAAGCGCAAAACCTGCCTGCATGAAAATGACGAGAATAGCTGCGAGCATGACCCATACAGCATTCACAGCGCTTGTCAATTGGGCCGCGGTAGCATCATCAGCCAATGCCATAGTCGGGAATAATAGAGCCATGATACCGAATGCCAACATAAATTTCTTTACCACACGACCACATCCTTTAGTGTTATATTATATAACATTTAATGAAATACTTATTGTCATTATATACAGGTTCCAGAGGATTTACAACATAATTTTCTCAAATAATTTGTAAAATACGAATGGCCTCATCCTAACATTCGATCCCCTTACTTCGGATTTCAATTGAATAAATAATGGGACATGTTATTATTTCTAACGAATTAAATGCCATCATTCTGCATAAAAAGCATTACGTTTGACTGTACGGTTTCCTTTCAGGTATTATGGTCGTAGGGGCTTCTATGTACATTAAATGGGAGAAGAGGTGATTCCAATGGAGGAGTCTAAGCTTCACCGAATCGGGGAATTGGCCCGCCTTGCCGAAGTCAGTCCGCGCACCATCGATTATTATACGAAGCTTGGATTGATTGAACCCGAAAAACGAACGAACACCAATTATCGTCTCTATAGCGATGAAACTTTAACTCGGCTCAAACGTATTGAAAGTATGAAAAAAGAAAAGTATACCTTAGAAGAAATCAAGACGAACCTTCAACAATGGAGCAAGGTGACGCATGATGATGAAGTGACAAATAAGCTTACATCACTTCAACTTCGCATGGAGCAGCTGGCCAAAGAAGCCAAGGAGCTTGGACCGATTGTCGAGCAGCTTAGACCGGGCCAACTTAAGAAGCTTTATAAAACTCTGACCCAGCCAACTGCAGCCTGTATTGAAGCTTTGTTGTATCTTCTGGGGAAAGGTCCATTTACTTAATAAAAATTGGAGGGAATGCGAATGTTTTTTCACCCTATGGATTTTCTCATTATTATCGCCTTTGGACTTTCCTTGTGGGCTTCCTTTCGGGTGAGAGGAACTTTCAACAAATGGTCGGAGGTCCCGATCATGTCGGGAATGACCGGTTACCAGGCGGCAAGAAGAATGCTCGATGCAAACGGCCTTTATGATGTACCGATTGAACCGGTGCCAGGGACGCTATCAGACCACTACGACCCGATTAAGCGCGTTGTGCGTCTGTCCGAACCCGTGTATTACCAAAGCTCTGTGTCCGCTGTTTCGGTAGCCTGCCACGAAGTGGGCCACGCTATTCAGCACAGTGTGCACTATCCGATGCTTGTGCTGAGGCATCAAATGTTTCCGATTGTCAACTTTTCGTCGGGCATTGCGCCGCTCCTGATCTTGGCGGGACTTATTTTTCAACAATTTAACTTCCTGCTCGGACTCGGCATTGTCTTCTTCGCGGCAGCGGTTACTTTTCAACTCGTTACCCTGCCTGTCGAATTTAACGCGAGCTCCAGAGCCAGAGACCTGATGGTTGCCGAAGGCTATATCAGCAATCAAGAAGAACACGGAGTCGCCAAAGTGTTGAACGCGGCGGCGCTCACTTATGTAGCGGCGGCACTGATTTCCCTGCTCGAACTGGTCAAATACATTATGATTTTCACAAACCGGAACGAAGATTAATAAAAAAACGCTTTCCTTTGCAGCTTGCAAAGGGAAGCGTTTTTTGTTTCTCCATACATTATTTATAAGTTCTTCAAATGGAAATATTCCAGCAGGAAGCGCCTGAAAACTTCTGCGACCAAAGGCAGTTTCTCGCCATTTCGGCGTATCAGCCCGAGCGTTCTCGTTACCTGCGGATCCGATATTCTGACTTTGGCAGGCTGCAGCTGACTCCCGTTTGATAGAGCCATCTCCGGGAGCAGGCTGACACCCATTCCTGCAGCAACCAATCCGCGGATCGTATCGGTCTCCTCCCCTTCGAACTCAATCCTGGGAACGAAGCCGGCTTTCACGCAAGCATCCATCACAATCGAACGGAGCGAGTACTCCTCGCTGAACATGACGAAAGCTTCTTCCTTGAGCTGTTCCAGCCGAATGGACGTATATTCTGCGAGAATATGATTTGTGGGCATTATCGCATACAATTCTTCGGTTAACAAGATTTCCCCGGTCACCTGCTCATGCGACTCAGGAAACGGAGAGATGAAAGCAAGATCGATCTCCCCCTTCATTACATCTCGTATTAAGCTGATATATGTGCCTTGGCGCAATCGGAATTTCACATTCGGGTGATCTTTGCGGAAGCGCGCTACCACCGAGGGGAGCAGATGGGCGACCAGGCTGTGCGGGAATCCGATGCGTATCTCTCCCGCTTCCGGATCCAGAAATTCATGGATCTCGCTGACTGCCTTTTCCAAATCGGTTAAAATCCTTTCCACACGGCTCAGAAACAGTCGGCCTACCGAGGTGAGATGAAGATTTCTCCCTTTCTGCACAAACAGGCTCACACCCAGTTCCTCTTCGAGCATATGAATTTGGCGGCTTACCGCCGATTGAGCTACATGCAGCTCCTCAGCCGCTTGCGTGACATGCTGTTTTCGCGCGACTTTTACAAAATACTGCAGTTGTCTTAACTCCACAAACATCCTCCGTTAGCGATCATTCTACGTATGTCCTTGTTCTTATTATAGCTGATTTCGCTTTACATAAAAAACATCTCTTTTTTTGTAGCATGTTATTGGACAATGAGCTTTCAAAAAGTTTATAATAGGAATTGTTATTGTAAAATCCTAGCAAGACATATAAAGGAGGATTCGTATTCATGGCGCAAGAACGCACTGGAGTTGCCACATTAAAAGGCAATCCTATCACACTGGTTGGACCTGAAATTAAAGTAGGAGATACCGCTCCCGATTTCAAAGTGAACAAAGACTTGGTGACCGAAGTTTCCCTTGCCGACTATGCCGGAAAAGTGAAGCTTATCAGCGTGGTCCCTTCTTTGGATACGGGCGTATGCGATGCCCAAACCCGCCGTTTTAACGAAGAAGCAGCGAAGCTGGGCGACAATGTCACCGTTTTGACCATCAGCGTGGATCTTCCCTTTGCGCAATCCCGTTGGTGCGGGGCTGCAGGCATCGACAAGGTCATAACACTTTCCGATTACAAGAACAAGTCCTTCGGGCAAGCTTACGGCGTCCTGATCAAGGAGCTGCAGCTCGATATGCGTTCGATTTTCGTAATTGATGCTAACAACAAAGTGCAGTATGTCGAGTATTTAAGCGAAATGACCGAGCATCCGAACTATGAAGCAGCCATCGAAGCTGTGAAAAAGCTCGTATAATTTCAAGTAAGGACAATAAATGAAAAACAGCAAGGAGGCCCAGCTTCCCTGCTGTTTTTTCTCATCCGTCTATTTTGTAAGGCGCAAGCTTTCTGTCTAATTGATTGTAGATATCGAGGATCGTCCGGTAATTGGAGCCCAAGTCACCCAATGATCCGCGCGAAGCCGAATAAATGTCGACTGCCGTTTTGACAGGATTAATGGAAAATAATGTTAATGTAATATCCTGCGTGCGTCCCATTATCGTTCTGCGTTGCGCCACGATCTCTCCAACATTTTTCACTTCATGAAGCAGCTTGTACCCCGGCGTTTTTTTCAGCATTGCTGTAATCTCGTCCCACACTTGATCCTTCGGCAATTTGTAGTATCTCGTTTTCAGAAGCGGATCACTGGCCCTCTCCTCTGTCGTTTCCTGACTACGGAGCAAGCCAACCAGCGTTCTTTTCAGCAAAAGCCTTTCCCCCTTCAATGAAGCGTATAGACTGCTTGCTATTTCTAAGCTACCTTTTATCTTATCATTGTTTACATCTAAGAAAAAGAGAAAATCTGATAGGCGCTAACCAAATCTACTTTATGATGGACAAAGAAAGTCAGAGGTGGAATCAATGGCACAAGTTCGAATCGCTCAAAACGAGGCTGATGTCCTTAATGCGTTTAACATTGAGAGAAAGTCCTATTCCCCTGATGCCGCAGCCAGCTTGGAGGCTTTCGTTATGCGAAAGCGGTGGTTCGGCAGCTACTTCTGGATTGCCGAAGAGGCTGGCGAGGTTGTCGGGGTCACCAACGGAGTCAGGATTCATCATCCCGAACTTTCCGACGAAAGCATCAAGCAAGCCGGGGAAGCCGCAACCACTGGAGCGTATTTTTGCGTGCTTACAGTTGCGGTGGATGCGGACCACCAGAGGAAGGGCATCGGTTCTAAGCTGATGCTGGAAGTCATTAATCAGGCCAGGCGGGACAAGCTTAAAGCTGTCGTACTGATGTGTGAGGAACATTTAATCGGATTTTATGAAAAATTGGGCTTCGTTTATGTTAATCCTTCCGCATCAACGCATGGAGGGATTCAGTGGCACGAAATGATCTTAACCTGCGCGATTCCCTCGAACTGATGAAGGAGTACGGCATCGAGATCGATGAACTGCGGGTCAATGGCGGCGGTGCTATCTGCTTAACCAAACCTTCATCTCGTCATAAAAAAGCCCAGCGAAGTCCATCTTCTGCCAGGCTTTTCATTCAGTCAGAACGTTAGTCGCGTCCCTCACAACCGTTTCTTCCCTGCTATTCCTGATTCTTTTTACTTGGGCTTGATAGCGATTTGTTCGGCAAGTAATGAATCGTCTGGATATAGCGAATCGTTTTCGTTTTGGCGCGCATGACGAGTGAGTAAGTTTCCGCTCTCTCACCGGATAAGTAGCGCACGCCTTTGAGGAAGCTTCCGGAGGTCACGCCGGTTGCCGCGAAAATGACATCGTCTTTGCCGACCATATCATCCATCGTCAGCACCTTGTACGGGTCGGCCACTCCCATGTCAATGCAGCGCTGATATTCCGCCGCATCGGTCGGCATCAGCCGGCCCTGCAGCTCACCGTCCAGGCAGCGCAGCGCGGCTGCGGCCAACACGCCCTCCGGCGCGCCGCCGGAGCCGACAAACAAGTCAATGCCGCTCTCCGGCATTGCAGGGGCAATGGCTCCGGCGACATCACCGTCGCTCAGGAATTTGATGCGCACGCCTACCTTGCGCAGCGTCTTCACGATCGCCATATGCCGCTCACGATCCAACAGCATTACCGTGAGCTCGCTCAAATTTTTGCCCAGTTCTTTGGCCGCAGTCCTTACGGTTTGTTCCAGCGGATCGGAGATACTCACTTTCCCCGCAAGCTGCGGCCCTACGGCTAGCTTCTCCATGTACATATCCGGAGCGTGAAGCAGATTGCCTTTGTCCGCGATCGCTAACACGGATATTGCGTTATCAAGCCCCTGTGCAACAATGTTGGTACCCTCTAACGGATCGACAGCCACGTCTACTTCCGGTCCCTGCAGGTTACCCACCCGCTCGCCGATATAAAGCATCGGAGCTTCATCCATTTCCCCTTCGCCGATGACCACTGTGCCTTTTATCGCCACCGAATCAAACATCGCCCTCATCGCGCTCGTCGCCGCTTCATCGGCTTCATTCTTTTTGCCGCGGCCCATCCACTTTGAAGCAGCCAATGCCGCTAGCTCCGTAACTCTAACAAACTCCAACGCCAGTTCTCTCTCCATATAATCACAATCCCCCCGCTATTCCGCAAATTCTACATAACGGCAAAAAGCTAAGCCTTCCGCAAAGGAAAACTCAGCTCTATTTTGCTCTCTAAAATTGCTTTTGATTGGCTTTATTCCAATCCGCCATAAATTTCTCAATTCCCGCATCGGTAAGCGGGTGCTTCATCATCGATTCAATAACCTTGAATGGAACGGTTGCAATGTCGGCGCCCAGCAACGCCGCTTCAATAACATGCGCCGAGTGGCGTACGCTTGCGGAAATAATTTGCGACTCAATTTTATGTACCTGGAAAATTTGGCCGATCTCTTGAATCAAGTTCATGCCTATCTGATTGATGTCATCCAACCTTCCGATAAACGGAGAAACGTAAGTAGCCCCCGCTCGAGCGGCCAACAGAGCCTGAGTGGAAGTAAAAATCAGCGTCACATTCGTTTTAATACCCATTTCCGTAAAACGCTTCGTAGCCTTCAGTCCATCCGCCGTCATCGGCACTTTAACGACGATTCCATCGCCGAGCGCCGCCAGCTTCTTACCTTGCTCGACCATCTCATCCGCTTCCAAGGAAACGACTTCCGCACTAATGGGAATGTTGCCAACGATCGAAATGATTTCTTTCAGCGTTTCGAAAAAATCCCTGCCTTCCTTCGCAATTAAAGAAGGATTAGTTGTAATACCGGCGATAACTCCTAGTTCGAATGCTTGTTTAATTTCGTCCACATTGGCTGTATCGATAAATATCCTCACTCTTCCCACCACTTTCCACGTATTTCATTAATACCATATCAAAACTTCGCTTGCTTCACAAGGTTAGATTGTGCAAAAAAAACAGAAACAATGTGCAGTATAACACAAAAAAGACAAAAAAAAGAACCCGCCTATGCCGTCCGATTTTGGCGTTTCAAACCCGCTCTCGCAGGTGGGTGACCGCAGAAGCGTTTTTGAAGTCCCTTTTCGAGGGCATGTCAGCCGCGCTTACATTTAGGTCTCCCTAGAAACAGTCATTGGTTCAAAACAACTTAAAACCGAGACGTACATCGCAGGATTCTGTTTTGTACTCTTATTATAGGGCGAGCCGGGCTATTTTTCAACTGGAAACCGTTGATCCCGCAAGAAACGTTTGGAGTTGCTGGCGGAATTTCTATCCCCTGTTCGTATTATGACCTGATTCGTCAGAGTTATCCCCCGTGTTGGGATTTTGTATGATCGGCCGTCACACCCGTATGTAATTCCGCCGATTCCTCCCCGTCACCTTCCGTTAGTTCCGCTCCCGTTCGTTCTGACTGCCCTGCCTTCGCTTTAACGCGTTCCCTTTCCTCCAGCTGCCGCTGTTTCAATTGGATTCGAGCAAAGCTGCGATTGAACTGCCAAAATGAAAATACAGCCATCAAGCTGCCCATAAAAAAGAGAATAAGGAATGTGAATTGAAATAAGCCGATATACAAGATAACCCCGTTGCCAATGATTAAAACAACCGAATTAATCGGATTGCCGATCGTGATCAGAATGGAGTTCTTCACTATTTGCAGCACTTTCATGTGCAAGTGAACCATTATCGAGAAAAAGTTGAACGCCGCAGCCGCGATCACAAACATGAAAGCTATAAAAAACACCGACAAAATCCTTAAAACGCTGCCTTGCGTCCCATAAAAACGATAATTGACGAAGATGATCGCAACGATCAGAATGAAAACAATGCCTCCGATCATGCTCTGTACATAATTTTCTTTGTACCCTTTAAAAAAGGTTTTCAAGAGAGAGACATCTTCTTCTCCGGCGACCCACTTCCTTGCTACCGTAAACATTGCGGCTGTTGCTGGGAACAACGTAAAAGGCGCGACGATTGCAATCATTGGCAAGCTGGTCGGCAGGACGTCCGAAGATGGGCTGGTTAAAGCGATCAATGCCAAATAGAAGACCGGAATCGAACAGAGGATCCAGAGCACGTTTATCACTGATAAACGCATAATCCATTCCGAAATCCGGTGGAATCCTCCCATAATGCTTTTGAGCTCCAAAACTGCGCCCTCCTCCAGACCTATTTCGTTCATTATAGCCTATTTTGTACGGTATAGGTAGCAGTCTAGTCCTTCCAGACCAACATACATAAAATAATCATGCAAGGAGCACAAAACCTTAATAACAGGAGGTAATTCTTATGTCTCATGTAGCAGGTTATGGTTATGGCTGGTCGAATACAGGCATTATTCTGGTACTGTTTATTCTTCTAGTGATTATCAGCCGCACTTTCTTCATTTAATTTGCAATTCATCCATCACGTGAGAAAACGACCGCGTTCATCTACGTAAATCCGGCTAAATTCTTATGTGGTAAAAAAAGAAAGACGAAGATCAAGGCGATCTTCGTCTTTCTTTTTATTTATTCACAAGCGTTTCTTCCGAGCTGCGGGCGCTTCTCGAACGGTCGCGGTTCCCGCCGCTGTTATAATCGCGTCCCCTCGAAGAACTGCGGCCTCCGCCGTCGCGATTGTCGCGGCTATCCCTGGAACCGTAATCGCGACCGCCGTCTTTACGCGGATAACGCGAGCCCGAGTTCGAGCCGTATCCGCCTCGGTCGTTTCTGCGTTCCCCGGAGCCATAACCGGACCCGGAGCCGTATCCGCTGCCGACACGTCGCCCCGAGCTGCGTACGTCGAACTTTTTCTTTCGTGCGCGCATCGGTTCTTCAGGCGTGAGCTCGATGTTCACTTCTTTCTTCTCGCCGGTCAAAATCTTGAGTGCGGCAGCAAGAAGATTCACGGAATCGTACTGCTCCAGAAGCTGAATTGCAACACCTTTGTATTCATTGTGAGCATCCGTATCCATTACTTCAAGGATCCGCTCGGCAGTAGCCTTTTGTTTGCCTTCAATCGCTTCCGCCAGGCTTGGAAGAGGTTTCTTGTTGATCTTATGGCGAGTCACCTTTTCAATGAAATGCAGGTGATCGATCTCTCTCGGCGTAACAAACGTCCACGCAGTACCTTCTTTACCGGCACGGCCTGTACGGCCAATACGGTGAACATAGCTCTCGGGATCCTGCGGAAGATCGAAGTTAATAACGTGGGTAACGCCGGAAACGTCCAAGCCCCTTGCCGCAACGTCGGTCGCTACCAACACATCGATGCTGCCGTCGCGGAATTTCCGCATGACATTGTCACGCTGATTTTGGGACAAATCTCCGTGCAATCCTTCAGCTGCATAACCGCGCTTTTGCAGAGCTTCAGACAATTCGTCAACTCTTCGTTTAGTGCGCCCGAAAATAATGGCGAGTTCCGGCGCTTCCATATCGAGAAGGCGGCTAAGCGCTTCAAATTTTTGCTTCTCATGAAGCTCGATGTAAGCTTGATCGATTAACGGCGCGCTTACTTGCTTAGGAATTACGGATACATGCTCCGGATTGCGCAGGAATTGCTGGGCGAGCTTCTGAATGTTTGCCGGCATCGTTGCTGAGAACAGCATCGTATGACGTTCGCTGGGGACTAAGCTTAGAATCGATTGAATATCGTCCATGAAGCCCATGTCGAGCATTTCATCCGCTTCATCCAGGACAACGGTTTTCACATCGTCCAATTTAATCGTCTTGCGGTTGATGTGATCGAGCAGGCGTCCAGGTGTTCCGATGATGATCTGCGGCTTCTTCTTCAAAGCGCGAATCTGCTTCACGATATCTTGACCGCCGTAAATGGCAAGGGAACGAATGCCCTTAAAGCGGCCTAATTTGCCGATCTCCTCCGCTACTTGAATGGCGAGCTCCCTTGTCGGGCACATAATCAGCGCGACAATGCTCTCTTCTTTAAGATCGATTTTGTTGACAAGCGGGACGCCGAACGCGGCGGTCTTTCCCGTACCTGTCTGTGCTTGGCCGATCAGGTCGCGGCCTTCGATGGCAAGCGGTATGGTTTTTTCTTGAATCGGTGTCGATTCTTCAAAACCCATCTCTGTAATCGCGCGTAATACTTTCGGTTCCAATCCAAATTCCTGAAATGTTTTCAAATCATCCTATCTCCTTTTGTACAGGGCAGGCTATCCGCCTTCTGTTTCTTTTACCCTTAAGTACGACTTCCTATCCGTTTCTATAGTATTCCTTGTGGAATGGACTTTCGATTCACAAAAACGATTATCTAAACGGCCGCCCTTAAGAATATCTTGAATATTATAGCACAAGCGGTGTATAAATTACCAGTCAAAAACCTCTCGTCGACAAAGCGAAACCCGATTCACCTTGTATGCGTATTAAAAGTATATTCAAAATCCCGAATCAGAGGAGCGTTACCCATGTCTATTTTCAAACGTGTCGGTTCCATTCTGCGAAGTCACAAGCAGGAGCCCCAGACGAAACCGAGCAATCCGCTTGAGGATTCTTCGGTTGGCGATATTGTCACGGTTGACCTTGAAGAGTACGTTATTTCCGGAAAAGTCATCTACTTTGATCGCGGCTACGAGCCGCATCGTTACGCATATTACTTGCAGAACGGAAAGAATATTCACTGTTTGATCGTGGAAAAAGGACGGAGCTACGATTGTTTTATTTGCACCTTCATGGAAGGCGCTTTGGACGATCCGAACGACATTCCCACCCGCCTCGAAATCGACGGTGATGTTACTTACGAGCTTGAACACCACCGCAGCGATGTCACGCGGACAGAAGGGAATACCGACTTCCGAAGCGGCGACGACGTCTTGTTTTGGCGCTATTTCGGCCCTGACGAAAAATTCTTCTTCCTGCAGTGGCAGGACGGCAAATTTATCGCCATGGAAGGGTCGCGGACACCCGGAAGCCAAATCAAGTTTTTGAAATCGACGCGCTGATCAAGCTATGATATGATGCAAGAGAGGAGGGATCGCAGCTATGAAAAAATGGACCTCATGGATCGCCATTCTTCTTGTCATTTCCCTGCTTGCTGGATGCTCCAACGCCGGAGATTACGTGAAAGACCATTATCCGCTCATCAGCGCAGACGGAAACGGAAACAATCTTTCCAAGGTTTACGCAGTTGAAGGCAAAGATGTGCCCACCGTCGCAAACGAGCTTGCCGAACAGGAAAAGCCGAAAGAAAAGAGCAAGGAATCCGCGGACCAAATGTTCCTGCTCTATGATAATAAAGTCATCAATATTCAAAAGGATCCGAAGGACGCGGCCAACACTCTTGTGCAAGTCGATACGGTCCAATACGCGAGAGATCATTATGATTCATCGTTCCTGCAGGGATATTTGACCGCTACATTATTGCAATCCGTTTTTGGCGGCGGATGGTACAACAGCCGGCAACCCGCCGATTATCGAGGATATACCCGGACCCCGGCCTACAGCAGCAGCAGCGGCTCCTACAAAACTCCGGCGGCAATTCCGGACAAAGACAAAAAGCCGACCACGTCCGACCGAACCGGCAGCTTTAACAGCGGTACGAAGGGTAGCGCAGGAAGCGGGGCTGTCAAGTCAGGGAGCAGTTCGTCAAGCCGCAAGAACGACGGCTCCACTCCGAACCGGGTTTCCAGCGGCTCCAGCAAACCGAAAACAAGCACTCGTTCCGGCTCCTTCAGCCGACGCAAATAATCGAAAACCTGTCGGATGACAATAATCCGTCAGGTTTTTTCGATACAATAGTTTTGCCGTTTCAAATCATTCTTCGAATGAATGATACTGACTGTGCGATACATACTAGCCTAGAGGTGATCGGCTTTGAAAAACGCGGTGGATACAGTTATCATCGTCATCGGCGCTCTGCTCGTCGCTGTGGGATTAAACATGTTTCTCATCCCTCACCAACTGCTTAGCGGCGGTGTATCCGGGATAGCTATGCTCGTCGGCTATTTAACGGAATGGAATATCGGCTTTCTTTATTTTCTTTTTAATCTGCCCGTCATGATTTGGGGACTCGTTGTAATCGGGCGACGATTTATTATGATTAGCGTTATTTCCGTTATTATTACCACGTGGATGATGCAGATCGTGCCTAATGACATTGTGGTACAAGCTCCTATTCTCGGTGCTGTATTCGGCGGCGTGTTAATCGGAATCGGCAGCGGCATTACTTTGCGTATCGGAGGTTCCAGCGGAGGCTTTGACATCATAGGTTCGATACTTACACGCAAATGGGATTTTCCGCTGGGCACGATCCTTTTCCTATTGAACGGATTTGTCATTTTGGCCCTCGGCTATTATAAAAAAGATTGGGATTTAGCCCTTTACTCGATGCTGTCCATCTATATAAGCGGAAAGGTCGTCGATACGATTCACATCCGGCACATAAAAGTAACTGCTTTTATCGTGACGAAGCAAAAAGACCTGCTGCTGGAAAGGCTGCTGCTCATCCCCCGGGGCGTGACGCTTATCAAAACAGAAGGCGCCTACACGCATGAACCCCACGATATGCTGATGACTGTAACTACCCGTTACGAGCTTGTTGAACTGCGGAAAATCGTCAAGCAGATCGATCCCAAAGCTTTCGTGAACATTGTGGAAACCGCAGGAATCATGGGCGAATTCCGACGGCCGGAATAGGGTGTTTTTATCCATACATATTCGCCAATTTTATGTTATAATGAAAAATGTAATTTCATATAGTTCTGGCTGTACCGGTATTTTCAGATGCAGTTCTTTTTCTAATCTTTCGATTGGGGAGGATGATGCTTGTGGAAACAGTGAAGCTATCCAGGATTGTGATGAGATTAACACCGGATTTATACCCATTTTTAACTAGCAACGAGCTGAACTCCGAAATCGTCCTGATGTACGGTCTGGAGTCGCTTGAAGCCGACGATGTGATGGAAATTATTCAATTTAGTATCTCGGAGCACCAAAAAGACGCCTATATTCATTAAAGGCGTCTTTCTTTGCTTTAAGGAGATAAAAAGTTTATTGTTTTGTAATAAATAAGGTATATAGTTTACGGTCAGGAAATGTTATGATATAAAGAGCAATAACAATGTTGGAGGTGTCTGACATGGGTGCACTGTCTCCATGGCACATTATATTGATCGCAGTCGTAGCGCTTCTTCTGTTCGGTCCGAACAAGCTGCCGGAACTCGGACGAGGCTTCGGTAAAATGTTCAGAGAATTCAAGGACGCAACAAACGGCAATTCCGTCAGTGACAATAATCCGCCCCGCAAGGAAATCAATACAGCGGAAGGACCGCCATCGGAATCCGCTCCATCCAATCCAAGCAAACCGCTATAACGCTCACGGATGCTAGAAGAAGCTGTCCAGGCCCGAGCCAGGGACGGCTTCTTTTTGTTTGTCTAGGACTGCCTTCTCATGTAAGCATGTGTTCCGAAAAATAACACCGCGGCAATCGCGGACATGATCAGCGCGAAAACGTACATGCCCACCCCGCCCCAACCCTCGTTCAACCAGCCTCCGACAGTTCCGCCGATGATTCCGGCCAATCCTAGAAAGACCATAGCGAGCAGCGATTGGCCGGTCGAACAAAATTGTTCCGGCAGCAGGCGAACGACATATTGAACGGATACAATCCAGAAAACGGCGAAAGTCACGGAATGAGTGGCTTGCAAGAACATCAGCGGCCATGGATCGGTAACTAAGCTGTAAATCCCCCACCTGACGGCATATAGGACGGAAGCGATACCGAGTAACGACAGCTCATGATAACGGTTCATATACCTGCCCAGCAGAGCGAATACAGGTATTTCACTCATCGCTGCTAGTGCCCAGGCCCAGCTAACCATCGAATCGGTTGCCCCTAAATCGCTCAAATGCAAGCCAAGCAGCACATCGTTCATCCGGTGCGGCACCATAAGCAGAAAGATCATGAATAAAAACCATAAAAACGATTTGTTCTTCAAGATCGAACCGATCATATGCAGCGAGATTTGTTGTCCCGTTCCTTTTTCATCCTTCAAGAAAATCAATAGGATGAACGGAAATATCCATATCACCCAGTACAGATAAGGAATTTTGCTGACGCCGCCTATTTTTTCAAGAATAGGACCGGAAATTAACGCGACGCTGGTAAAACCGATGGAGCCCCAAACCCTAACTGAACCATAAGAAATCCCGCGCCCGGCGGTCGATTTGATCATGATCGTATCCAGCAAGGGTGAAGACGGCAGTAAAAAAAAGTAGATTAGCAGCATAAATATAAAAGTAAGCGCAAATCCGCCGGTGCCAAACAGACCAAAGCTGGCCAGCATCGCCAGCGCCCACAAAAGGAAGATAAACGTTTTTACCGTTTGAAACCGGTCGCTTAAATACCCCCATAAAGGCTGAGCAAAAATCGCCACAAATGGACCGATCATCATCAAGAGGCCGATTTCCGCCGAAGAATATCCCCTCTGAGCCAAATATAACGGCAAATACGGCAAGAGAATGCCATTGGTCGCATAATATAAATAATTAAGTCCGCCTAACGTTGCAATTTGTTTATCTGCCTTCACATCGGACCTTCCCTTTCTGTCAGATGGACTTTAAGTTTTATGTGTCTGCGTTTTTCGGTTCAATGCTCCAATCTTCTACAAACACCTACAAATTTCCTATGTTCGGGTTATTCGGCATCCATTATAATAAACATTACAATGAGAAATGGGAGAGGACGATTAACAAAATGGAATTATTACTAGCTTCCTTATTAATGATTTGGGGTAATGTTGCTTCTTCCAGCTCGGATGTCAGCTTCGAGCAATTGGTACAAGCCTCGTTGGATGCCAAAAATGCCGCTCTCCAGGCTGCGCCGACCGTAATATCAGCTTCCGATAGTTTTGCGCCGATCAACAAGCAAGATCCCCAGAAGGATGCGCCCCTCGTGAAGGGGGTCTATTCCACTGCCCATAGCGCTGGCGGCTCCCGCTTGAATACACTTGTGAAGCTGATGGATGATACCGACTTAAATTCGCTCGTCATCGACGTGAAGGACGACTGGGGCTATATCACTTGGCAAACGAACAACCCTCAGCTGGAAGCGATGGGAACGACTCAGAAAATCATACCCGACATGACAAAGCTGATGAACACCTTAAAGGAGCACGAAATTTATCCGATCGCCAGAATCGTTGTCTTCAAGGACACTGTGTTAGCCAAAAAGCAACCAGAGCTCTCCTTCCTGAACCCGGACGGCTCGCTTTGGGGCAATAATAAGAAACCGGCCGACAGCTTCGTCAATCCTTATAAAAAAGAGGTCTGGGACTATAACATTGAGGTGGCCAAGGAAGCGGTCAAAGCCGGATTTAAAGAAATCCAGTTTGATTACGTCCGTTTCCCGGAAGGCTTTGAGAAAAGAGCCGATATTCTGAAGTACGACAAGGATGACCGCTCCAGGATTCAAGCTGTCGCCGGGTTCGTCAAATATGCCCGTGAGCAGCTCACACCGCTTGGCGTTCGGGTATCGGTCGATATTTTCGGTTATGCGGCATCCGTTCCCGCCGCGGAAGGAATCGGCCAGGATTTCGAGAAAATCTCCGAGAATGTCGATGTGATCTCCCCCATGATTTACCCGAGCCATTACAGCACCGGCTGGTTCGGTTCCAAGGTGCCCGATGCCGCTCCTTATGCGACGATTAACGGAGCTATGCTGGATACTCACAAAAAGCTGGATCCAATCGAGCAGTTGGGATTGAAGCCGGTTATCAGACCGTGGATTCAGGATTTTACAGCTTCCTGGGTTCCCGGCTATATCAAATACGGCAAGCACGAGATTGAAGAGCAGATTCGCGCCCTTAAGGATAACGGTGTTGAAGAATTTTTGCTGTGGAACGCCAACAACAACTATACAGCCGATGTCAATTACAAATGACGATTATTACAGCACCCGGCGGACCGAGACCTCAAATCGCGGCTCACCGGGTGTTTTTTTTAATTATTATGTTTCGATGACATAGCCTGATCCTGCATTCATTCGTTTCTTTTCTATGATAGAAGGACCAGATGCGCCTTCCCTTCATCGTATCAAATCTCTCACAAAATGCACAAGTCCTATCGTACACTTTTCCTGGACGGGCAAACACGATACAATAAGCATAATTAAGTTTTATTATGAGGAGTGTAGGAGATGCTGAAAATTGGTGAAACAGCGCCATTATTCGAAGCGGAAAGCACCAAAGGGACGATTAAGCTTGGCGATTACACCGGCAAACAGCCGGTGGTGCTGATTTTTTACCCGAAGGATGAAACGCCCATTTGCACCAAGCAGCTTTGCGCAGTCCGGGATTCAAAGAAACAGTATGCACAATATAACGCGCTGGTGCTCGGTATAAATCCCGGAAGCCTCGAGGAGCATCAGCGATTTTCCGCAAAGTTTCTCTACGACTTTCCGCTGGTCGCGGACAAGGACGAGAATATTCGCAAAAAATTCGATGTCGGCAAGCAGTTTCTGCCTTTTCTAGGGCAGCAGAGAATCGTCTTCGCGATCTCCAAAGCAGGTAAAATCATATACGCTCGCAAAGGGAACCGTCCTACATCGGAGATTCTGCAGGCGCTTGAGCAGGCATAAAGGAAGGAGCTTCACGATGAACATCACAGCCATCACAGGAATGGATATCAGCTACATATTGGCACAAATGCCGGAAGAACTCATGCAGGAAGTTACCTTTACCTGGCATAAAAAGACTAGCGAGGCTTTGGATTCTCTTGCGGAAACTGACGTGCTGGTCATGACGGGTCTCATGAATCCGTCGATACTGGAAAAAACTCCGAAGCTTCGTTGGGTACAGAGCTTGTCAGCGGGTGTTGATAAACTTCCTTTAACGGAGCTGAAAGAGCGAAACGTGCTGGTCACAAACATGAGCGGCGTTCATCCGATTCAAATGAGTGAATTCACTTTAAGTCTGATGCTGCAATGGGTTCGCAAAACGAACCTGCTGCTCATCAACCAGAGCAAACGCATCTGGGACCATACCCTTACTTTTGGTGAATTATACGGAAAGACCCTTGGCATACTGGGGGCCGGAGCAATCGGAGAGGCGGTTGCCAAGAAAGCTCGGGCATTCGACATGCAGGTCATCGGACTCAACAGATCGGGAGCTTCAGTGCCGCATTTCGATGAAATGCTGTCAGGCGAGGAAGGGTTGACGACGCTGCTGCGGGAGAGTGATTTTCTTGTTGTGCTGCTGCCTAGCACTGCGAAAACAAAACATTTCCTACAAAAACGGCATTTCGAGATTATGAAGCCGGAAGCGTTCTTGATTAATTTGGCGCGCGGCGATGTTATTGTGGAATCGGATTTGATCGATGCGCTGCGGCAAAATCGGATTGCGGGAGCGGCGCTGGATGTATTCGAGAAAGAGCCATTACCGGTTGAGTCTCCGCTCTGGGGGATGGAACAAGTTATTGCTACCCCCCACATCGGCGGATCGTCAGCTCAATATATAAAGCGCGCGGCGCCTATTTTTTACCACAATATCCGCCAGTTTCTGGCTGGCCGCCCGCTGCTCAACATCGTCGATCTGGAAGAAGGGTATTAATCTATGTTGAGGTAATCAAAAGAACCTGACCGGCCGAGCTGTTGACACAGCCGCATAGTCAGGTTTCTTTTTTGTGCATATTACTGCGACAGACGCTGCGCTAGCTCGTACATTTCCATGTTGAAAGGTCGTTTGGAGTTGACTACGAGGTCGATATCCGTGGCAACGAGCTCGCCTTTGACCACGCCGCATCCCTTTCCGGAGTCTCCCTCCATCAGCTTGCGAACGGCAAAATCGCCGAGACGGCTTGCCAGAACCCGATCATTATGCGTAGGGGTTCCGCCGCGCTGGATATGACCCAAAACCGTGACCCGAGGCTCGATGCCGTTGATCTCCGTAATTTGTCTGGAGATGTCGTCGCCGCTGCCAACGCCTTCTGCGACAACAATAATACTATGGCGCTTACCGTGCGAGAAGTTCTCTTTCATGCGGTTGGCCACCTTGTCGATACTATACGGGACCTCCGGCACTAAAATTGTCTCCGCGCCGCTGGCAAGTCCGGCATATAGCGCAATCTCTCCGCAATGGCGTCCCATCACCTCGACGACGGATGAACGTTCGTGGGACGTCATCGTATCGCGAAGCTTGTTAATGGCGTCAACGACAATGCTGACAGCTGTATCAAAACCGATTGTAAAATCAGTAAATGGGATATCGTTGTCAATCGTCCCCGGCAGCCCCATCGTCTTGATGCCAAGCTTGCTCAGCTTATCAGCGCCTTTATAGGAACCGTCGCCGCCAATGACCACCAATCCGTCAATCCCCCGCTTGCGCAGGTTTTCCGCTCCTTGCTGCTGTCCTTCCGGGGTTAAAAACTCTTTGCAGCGAGCCGTTTGCAGGATAGTCCCGCCTCGTTGAATGATATCCCCTACGCTGCGCAAATCCATTTGGCGGATATCATCGTTGATCAGACCGTGGTAACCCCGTTGAACTGCATAAACTTCAAGGCCGTTATAAAGCGCGCTGCGGACCACCGCGCGAACGGCCGCGTTCATTCCTTGGGAATCCCCGCCGCTGGTAAGTACGGCAATCGATTTTACTGCTGACATGGTAATCTTCTCCTCCTATATCTAGTAAAGCAATGAATCACATGTTAGGTTGTTGTTCGAATCCAAACGCTGTTCAGGAAGAAGAATAACCTCGTTAAAGGACTGTTCCTCATTAATTGCTTTGAAATTTGTTTGACCTCTCTCTGCTTCCTGACCTTAGGATCGGATAAATAAAGCGCAAGCAGACCCTCAATTATCATACGATGAAATGGCGGATGTTCCAAGCATAAAATTTTGCTGCGTGCTTCCTCCACGATCAATGCGATGCGTTGTACCGTCTCTTCCCGATCCCGGTAATAGCTGCAAAAGTTCAAATCCCCCCCGGTCAGATCCTCTTCTTGATCGATTAAATAATCGAGCAAAATGTGCAGCCCGCATACATACGGAAAGTAGGCTTCGCGGATACGTTCCACCTGCTCCTGACGCAAGTCCGGATCGCTCCCTGCCAGAAAGAGCATAAATACCCCCAGTGTCGATCCCGTGGCAGCTGCAAACTCATTCCATCCAAGCTGCGGATAACGGGCTTTATGATCATCCCACCAACGCCGGAGCTCCCCTTCGCGCAGATCTTTGCGAATGTGCTTATATACTTGAAGGTCGCAGTAAAGCGAGACCAATTCACGGATCCGCTCCATGACGAGAACGTATGACGGCAGCATACAAATGCAGGATTGGCAAGTTTTGACCAAATTGTTCAGGTATTCCCCGTCGTCCTTTTCCTGCCGAAAGGCATAATAATTATGAAGCGGGGCAGACGGATCGACTGCGTCCAGCATCGACTGGTGAAGCCTTCGGAAATCGTTCGGATCGAGTGACGTGCTGCGATCGCAAAGATTGTCCAAGTAATCGCTGATTGTTTGAAAGGCGACGATAAGCGGTATCAACACATGGCGCATCGGCAGATTGGCCGCTGCATAAACGGCCCCGCCCTCGCAATGAAACTGCTTGGTAGCGATACTGGCCAAAGCCTGCTTGCTTAACTCCGGATCAGGCATGCGCTGCGCTGCCTCTTTCCATAATCGAAGCTGCCCTCTGACCTCCGGAAGGACATATTTATAGACTCGGAACATAAGTCCAAGCGCCCCTTTAGGGGTCAATCCCTTATTGCTGTCCAATAGCATCTAGAAGATTTCCTCCACAACTCTTTTCATAGCTGTATTGCAATAACAGCTTCATTTCCAACCCCTGAATGCCGCTTAACCACTCCTCCACAATCGAATCCTGCACCAAGGTTACCTGGATCTCTATGGCATCCGCAAAGACGGAGGCGTTCCAAACAGGAGAGTTTTGAGCGACCTCCAGTTTGGCGCGTAAAGCTTCGTGGTCCAAATCGGAGAGGTTTTTAGCCGCCAGATAGGCTCTGACTTCATTCACTAGCTGCGCATGAATAGGATGATGGCCCACATCGGAAAACCAATACTTCGCATTGTTATAATCGCCTTCCATTCGATGCATGAGAGCGTGCCAGTAGCTCCCCGTCGCATTGGCGATTTCCTGGGAAATAGCGTGTGATTTATCAAGGCTTTCATTCAGGAGATGCAGCCCCGCCTTAGTGGTAAGCCAGTACTCTCTGTCGCCGTACGTTAATTCATCAAGTTCCAGCGCTTCAATCCTTATATCAAGATTCGAATCCCATTCTTCAACTGGATAAAGCGAAGGTGTTCTTTCCAGCAGCGGCTTGGCTATCGAATAGATCCATGAAGCCTGTCCCTTCTTGTTAGGCATCGTAACGCCTCCTTATTTGATAAAAATTGCAGGCCCTTTCCATATCGTTATGTTAACGCTAACGTCCAAAGTCCGCCAATCCGGTTTTTGTGAAATGATCTCTTCAACCTATGAATGCGGCTTGGAATCCAAATCCTGATTGATGCGAAACCATAAATGCAGTTCGTTGATCGTACCGGCCAAATCAGCGATCTCGGTATTGAGAAGGCATGCTGTTCGAAAGTCATCCTCATGATCGAGCTGGGCTTGCTTGCGGATAATGACCTTCTCCAGCTGATGAATCCGATCCGGAATCACACCGCGAATTTCTTCCCATTTCAAGAGGATATCCGCGCGCTCCGCCGGGGAATACTCCTCCCACTCCTGCTCTAAAACCGGCAGCTCGATAGCCAGCCTTTTATCATATTGAAACGTATATCCCATCTTTACTCCCCTTTGGCGAGTAAACACATGCTTACCCACTCTAAAGTCTATTCATTTAATGTATCATTTCAAACGTCTTCGTTCCAGTAAAAAGTGGCTGTCCTGCGGTTTACACTTTCTGCTATACTATTGAAATATGATCGGAATTAACCTTTTAGGGAGAGATCAATTTGACAGACCCGGTACCGAGTCATCCGGTTTCACTCAAGCAGCTGTGGTTCTTTTTCCTTCCCCTGGGATTTTCAGCTACTCTGGTCACCTTGTCTCATGTTATCATTAACAGTACGCTGGCCCGAGCCGCCAATCCCGAGGTTGTTATCGCCAGCTATGCCCTGCCGATGAGTTTGCTTGCCCTTACAGAACGCCCCGCCGTGCTGCTGCGGCAAACCTGCTCCGCTTTGGTAAGGGATCGCGTTTCCTTTCGCGCCATGGCGTCGGTCAGCCATGTTGTGCTCACTTGTGCCATCATGCTCGGACTGTTAGTATCCTACACACCTATCGGAGAATGGGTGTTTCTTTATTTCTTCGGAGTTGAAAGGGATCTGTTGGAGCCGATCATTCACGTATACCGCATCTTGATGTTCGTCAGTTTTTTTTCCGGACTGCGCTGCTTGTATCACGGCATCATCATCTTCAATATGCGGACGAAATGGCTGACGATCGCATGATCATCAGGCTGGCAGCCATGTATCTGCTTTCGCTCTATTTCATTACAACAAACCGGGTAACGAGCGGTCAAGTCGGCGCCATTATTTTCCTGGCAGGCATGATGATTGAGGCGGCAGTGAGCTACTGGGAAGGCAGGACGCTGTTACGCCAAACCATACCCGAGAAGGCTGCAAACCATCCTGTAGAAACGAAAAAGCAAGTGTTACGCTTCTATAAGCCTTTATTGTATTCGTCATTTATCGCCATCGTAATCGGACCGTCCATCAACGCCATGCTCGGCAAAACCGCTTCGATCCATTTGGCCATCGCGGCTTTTGCAATTGCGGGAAGCTTGACGCAGCTGGTACTTAGTTTTTTTACCTATATTCATCAGATTGTATTAAACTTTTACCGCGAGGATTCCAGGACCGTTCTCCGCTTTTCCTTCTTGCTCGGCTTTATTCCGGGAGTGTTCATTGTCATATTAAGCTACTCACCGCTCGGACCCTGGTTTATGATGAACGGGATGGGGATTGGGGACGAATTGATGCGGGCCAGTTTGCAGACGCTGCGTATTTTTACGATTCTTGCGCTCATGTTTCCATGGCTCGACTTCAGCAACGGCCTTCTGATGCTCCGTGGTCAAAACAAGGCCATGATCTGGTCGCAAGCCGCTAACGCCATCATGACCTCCGCCACCCTGGGTCTGTGCATTCTGCTCGTTCCCGAATGGAACGGGATGATCGGCGCCCTCGCTCAATCGCTGGGAGTTTTGGCTGAATTATGCGTAGTGCTGTTCGTTCTCAGAGAAGCTGAGCCAAGCAAGGAACGCCTTATCGGTCAACAATAAACCCATTTAGTGATGGAGTGATGAATATGACTAACAACCATTCCCGCGATTCGCTTTTGAAAGGCTTCACCTTTTCGTACTTTATGACGACGGCTGTCATCGTCTCGTATTTCCCGCTTTATTTTGACTACAAAGGCTACTCCAAAATCCAAATCGGCATGCTTTATTCCATTGGGCCGATGATCGGCATTGTAGCCAATTTGTTTTGGGGAATTCTAAGCGATAAATTTCAGACCGTGAAAAAAATTCTGATCGCGATGATGATCGGCCAGCTCTGTACAGCGTTCTTCGCCTTTCAAACAGATTGGTTCGCTCTGCTCTATCTCCTGATGGCGGCCTTTTTCTTCTTTTTTCAACCGGTTGCTTCTTTAAACGACAGCCAATTGATGCTCAGTGTCAGCCGCAGCGGCAAAAGCTTTGCCTCCTACCGGGTATGGGGATCCATCGGATTCGCTCTCTCCGCCTGCTGCTTTGGCTGGCTGTTCAGCAAGACCGGATCCGGCTGGACACCGGCGGTCTGTCTCTCTCTGATCGTCCTTTCGCTGCTCATAGCTTTCCGCTTGAAGGATGTGCGCGGAGGCCACAAGAAGGTGGAACTGGGCGGCATCGTCAAAATCATCGGCTCCCGTAAATTTTTGTGGTTTCTGTTCCTGATTATGGTTATGTCGATGGCCAATCGGATCAACGATGGCTTTTTGGCGCTATTCTTACGCAAGCTAGGGGCGTCGGATACGATTGTCGGATACTCCTGGACGATGGCCGCCATCAGTGAAATACCGGTTTTTTTCCTGCTGAGCAAGTATGGACACCGCTATAAAGAACTGGCGCTTCTGACGGTTGCCGGTTTCGTTTTTACCTTGCGTTTTCTTTTGATGAGCATCGTTCAAGATCCAATTTGGGTCGTTTTCATTCAAATGATGCACAGCCTTAGCTTTGGCATTTTTCTGTTCACGGCGATTCGCTATATTTCCCAAGTCATACCGGATGAATACCGCTCCTCCGGACAAGCGATCTTTGCCGTCGTTTATTCCAGTCTTGCAGGCTTGGCGAGCGGTACTCTCGGCGGCTGGTTGTTCGATGTTTGGGGCAGCGGCGTTTTATATCTTTGTGCCGCATTGATGGCCTTTTTATCCGCTATCGGCTTTTTGGCTACCCACCTTTTACAAAAGGATGATGTCCTCCTGGATCGCACTTAATATTAAGCTTTCTCGTCTACAATAGAGAACGTAGAGGAACGCGTGCTTGTCGTTGCACTCGAAAAGTAGCGATTCCTATGCAAGTTGCTCGAAACGCCGAACGGCGTGGAGAAGCGAACCATCACCATCGGCATGGAAACCGCGGAAAAAACCGAGGCGCTATCCGGCTTGAACGAAGGCGGCACACTTGTTTCGCAGTAAATGCGCCTGGTCTTTATTGCAAAAATTTAATTCTATCTTATAATGAGGAAAGCAATCCCTAACTAATAAAAGGCAGGTAGCTCACTTATGGAATACCGTGATTTCAAAGAAATTTTACTGGATCGGCGCAGCATCCGCAGCTTCACCGAGCAGGAGGTTGCCCCTGAGGACATCCGAGACATTATCGATTGCGCCCGTTATGCTCCTAGCGATACCAACTCCCAAACCTGGAAATTCATTGCGGTTAGAAATAAAGAAAAAATCAGGGAAATCGAGCGGATGACATGGGAACAACTCCATCTAAAAGCAGCAGCCGCGGAACAAAAAGGACTCAGCAAGGAAGCCCGACTGTTGACCAAGTCATTTGGCCCCTATGCTACCGCATTTGCCGATGCACCAGTATTGATTGTGTGCTTGGCAACCCCTTACGCCTCCAAATTCCGCGATAAAATCTTCGATCCGATCGGTTTCGTAGAGGACGACGTATGGGCGGAGGAAGGCATTAAAAGCTCCTGCCTGGCCTCCCAGAACCTGATGCTGGCGGCACATGCAATGGGTCTCGCCACCTGTCCGATGACAGGACCGGTACTCCTGGCTCAGGAGCAGCTTCGTACATACCTGAATATCCCTGAGCAATGCCAGATCAACATGGTCATAGCGCTTGGATATCCGGCCGAGCATCCGGGTCGATTGCCCCGTAAAGAAGTCGATGAAATTTTAACGATTATTGACTGATGATTGCCGATCCCGTTATGATCTGTTTGAAACACATATGTACGGTACCGTACCGTACCGCCCGTTAAGATGGAGAGCTTACGCAAAAGAAACACCGTACTCTTGTCCACACCGCTTGAGACTGCAGGAAGATCCGAATGCCTTGCTCCGCAGCATCAGCCGCCACTTTCAGGATTTTGGCAGCAGTGTTGTTATTTTAATGCGCGAACGATAATTTACATTTTTGTGATAATTTTGTATACTTTGAATAACTGAAAATTAGCGTTTGTGAAGTACACACCGCTTTCCGGTCCAGCATTTGATGCCCGGGGAGCGGTTTTTTTTCGATTAGGAGGCTTGTTAAGGATGAATTATACCAGAGCTTATGAGCAATTTGTGTTAAGGCACAAGCAGAGAAGAAACGGCGAGCGACTCCGCAGACTGGAAGAGGGACATGGTTATGCGGAGGAATGCTTCTTGAAGAACGTATGGTGGCCTGCCTTCGCTCATTTTGAAGATTTGCATCCGGAGTATGAGGTTAGCGACTTCAGAGATGGTACCCGCTTTTTGGATTTTGCTTATGTTAAGGGTTCCCTGCGTTTGGCCATTGAAATTGACGGCTACGGCCCTCATTTACAAAAGATCAGCCGAACACAATTCTCCGACCAGCTGATCCGCCAAAATCATTTGATCATCGACGGTTGGAAAATTCTGCGTTTTTCTTTTGACGATGTGAAAGAGAGACCGCGCATGTGCGAGCAAATTGTCCAACAGTTCATGGGGAGGTGGCTCGCCGGTGGCGCTGCAGGCAAATTGGGAAGCTTCACCAGTGAGGAAAAGGAGATTTTGCGCTTTGCAACCCAGACCGACAGAAGCTTCACTCCTATTGATATATGCCTTCTGGTGCAAGTAGAGAAACAAAAAGCGCGGAAGCTTCTCCATGGCTTAATGGGGCGAAATATACTTTCGCCGGCCGGACAAGGTCGGAAACGCATTCGCTTCTACCGGTTATCTATACCGTTGAACCCTGAGGGTCTGCAGTAAAAGGAAGCTTTTTACGCTAGCTCTTGGCCACTCCCAAGAAACTTACAATGTTTATCATCTTTAAAAATAAGGCTACTTGCGTTACATATGATTTAAAGATGATAAACATCGCAAAAATGGGAAATGTGGACTTCTCTTTCTTGTTTGAAAGGTTAACAATGTAAAACATTGTTAATCGCAACATTTTAGCTCTACTCAAGAATTAGCGATGATAAACATTATTAAAATTGCGATACGGGTGGTGAAAGGCGTGACATGGGATCTTTGGATGCTATGGATGCTCTTTGGATGCTATGGATGCTCTATGGATGCTCTATAAATGCTATGGATGCTATGAATGCTACGGGTAGTGGTGGTGTGCATGGGGCCATCTCTTTTCAACACTAAAAACGCCCTTGTGGAACCTATATCATAAACATAAAGGCTCCGCAAAGGCGTTATTCACTTTAAACGGCAGTATCAACCGATACGTTCCATTTCTTCGTCGCTGATTTCGAAATTTGCGTATACGTCCTGCACGTCGTCGTTTTCCTCAAAAGCATCCATCATCTTTAACAGCTTCTCTGCATTCTCGCCCTCAACCATCACGGTGTTCTGCGGGAGCCAACGCACAGCTGCCGAAGCGAATCGGAAGCCCTGCTTCTCAAGCGCATTCTTCACGGTTTCAAATTCGTGCGGATGCGTGATAATTTCGAAGTTATCCTCTTGGGTAATCAGGTCTTCAGCACCAGCCTCGATCGCTTGCATCATCAGCTCGTCCTCTTCGATTTCGAAGTCCTCGCGGTTCAAGACGAGAACTCCTTTTTCATCGAACATATAAGATACGCATCCTGATTCGCCCATATTTCCGCCGCGTTTATTGAATGCTGCGCGAACATCCGCCGCCGAGCGGTTGCGGTTATCCGTCAAGCATTTCACCATAATTGCAACACCGCCGGGACCATAGCCTTCATAGATAATTTCTTCATACTCAACGTTACCGCCATCGCCTGTTGCCTTCTTGATCGCACGCTCAATATTGTCGTTAGGCATTTGAACTTGCCGGGCATTGGCAATCGCCGTTTTCAAGGCGAAATTCGATTCGGGACTAGGTCCCCCCTTGCGGGCTGCCACATAAATTTCACGTCCGAGCTTTACAAACTGGTTATTTTTGGCCTGATCGGCTTTTCCTTTGCGGTCTTTAAATAATTTGAACTTAGGCATCTTGGAACGCTCCCCTACTCATTTTGCAATATTTAGTTTACCACTTGAACACAGCTTCGGTCAAAGCTCTCTCACCAAAAAACGCAAAAAAAGACAGTCCCGGATGACTCCGAGAGCTGTCTTTTGGCTTGTTTGTGCTATGACCCGATTTATAAGTGGGATATCCCTTAATCTTATAATTTGGTGACGTTAGCTGCTTGAGGACCACGATTGCCTTGAGTAATATCGAACTCAACTTCCTGGCCTTCTTCTAAAGTTTTGAATCCTTCGCCTTGGATTGCGGAGAAATGTACGAATACGTCGTCTCCACCATCAACTTGAATAAATCCGTAACCTTTTTCTGCGTTAAACCATTTAACTGTACCTTTCAAGTGAACAACCTCCTAAAAATATCGCCATCTGTGGCGAATATGTCAAGTATAGCATCCTTATTAGGATAAATCAACTCAAAAAAGGTTATGAATAGAAAAAAATGAAGCCGGTTTGTCTCCGATCTTGCCCACTCTGGCGGCAGATCCCGAGGAGCTGCTTCAAATCCTCCCCTTGACATTCTTGCTTTCACCAAAAGCTTGGGGTATGATGGGCAAAACGGACGCGAATGGGAGTTAGAACACATGATTAAAAAGCATCAAATTTACAAAAAAGACAAGTGGAATATGATGAATGTGGAGGTTCATGGAACGAAGTTGATTTTGACTGAAATATCCGATCAATGGGGGGAAGAATCGCATACCTTTCTGGGTCGACCGGCCTTGATGCAATGGGCCAAAGAACGTTTTCCCAAAGAAAAATTCAAGGGCACCGAGGAAGAATGGGAAGCGATTATGGCAGCTTTCAATGAGGTTTGAGTAACGCTTGCGGAGAAATCTCTTGACTTCAAGCTTGTTTTTTGCATATAATGTATTTAATTATATACGCGTCATCTCCAAAGGGGAGTAGCTGTTACAGTAAAGTCGTCAGTTCGGGATTGTTTCAATCCCCGGCTTTATTGGCAACGTAACGTTGTTAGCAAGACCTTTGCCATTCAAGTGGTGAGGGTCTTTTATATTTGTTCGGAAGCCTTCACCCGAATGCGGTGACAGGCTTTTTTGTTTGACGTTCGATTACACAAAGAGGAGTGATTGGTTATGGAATGGTTCTCAGCGGAAATGTTAACGGCATTGTTAAGTATTATTCTCATCGATCTCGTACTGGCCGGTGACAATGCAATCGTTATCGGCATGGCGGCAAGAAATTTAGCCAAAGAAAAACAAAAAAAGGTCATCTTATTGGGTACCGCCGGCGCCATTGTCATTCGAGCCTTAGCCACCATTGTGGTCGTAGGCCTGCTCAAAATCCCAGGATTGCTGCTGGTCGGCGGATTGCTGCTGTTATGGATCGCGTATAAGCTGTTGACGGAAAAGAAAGATCATAACCATGTGGATGCTAAAGAAAGCATATGGGGGGCGATTCGCACGATCATCATTGCCGATGCGGTAATGGGTCTTGACAACGTGATCGCTGTTGCGGGAGCAGCCCATGGAGAATTCGTGCTAGTCGTTATAGGGCTTCTCGTCAGTATCCCCATTGTCGTATGGGGCAGCACGCTGTTCATTCGTTGGATGGAGCGTTATCCCTGGATCATCTATATCGGCTCAGGTGTGCTTGCCCTCACTGCAGGGAAAATGATAACCGGCGAAAAGTTTCTGGCGCCATATTTTGACAGTGGTTTTCTGAAGTGGCTGTTCATCGCGGTGCTCGTCGCAGGCGTGCTGATTGCCGGTAAATGGTTCAAAATGAAGGGTGCATTAGCAGAGATTAACCACCTCGGACAACTAACCCTTCCGAAGGAAATCAGCGAACAAGCGAACCTGGAGCCTGAGGAGAATTACACGGTAAAACTGGATTCGCGCGGCAGGATGATTCTTGTCAAAGTGGAGCCTGGCGATGAAGAGAATCCAACTATGCAGAACGCAGGTTAAGGGGGAGAAAACACCCCTTGCAGCCTTATATTTTCGTATGCGGCACAACAGTCGGTTCGACTTTAACGTCGATCAAGGTGGGACTCTGTTGCTCCAGTGCTTGCTTCAAGCTATTTTCGAGCTCACTCGGAGCAGCCGCCTTTATGCCGGTTCCTCCGCACGCTTGAGCAATTAAGGAGAAGTCGGGGCTGGCCAGCCCGCTGCCCAACGTTTGCAATCCGCTTACGATCATGCGGTTTTTCTCCATCGCGTAAGAGCTGTTGTTCATGACGATCATGACTATGGGAAGCTCATATTGAACCGCGGTTTGAAATTCAAGCAGCGTCTGCATACTACCCCCATCGCCAACAAGCGCAATTACTTGGCGATGGGGGTATTCCAGCTTGGCGGCAATCGCTGCCGGTAAGCCAAAGCCTAATGTTCTCCATCGTCCAGACAGCAAAATTTCTTGCTGCTTCGCTTGAAATATGCGATTAAACCAAAGCGTGTGATCCCCTGTATCAACGGCGATTATCGCATCAGCCGCCGCAAAATCGGCGATTGCTTTGATCACCCTTTGCGGCGCAAGGGGAGTTTGAGGCTGGTTTGCCTCCTGCTCGATCTTCGTTTTCCACTGCTTGGTAACCTCGGAAACCCGCTGCTTCCAAGCGGAACGATCAGTGGGTTTCGTCTCGCTGAGCAGACCAGGCAAAATATCCTGAAGATCCCCCACTATACCTTTATCCAATGGATGTCCGATGCCTATCGATGCCGGGGATTTATCGATTTGCACGATTTTAGCGGTAGTCGGGGTGTATTCCTCCGGCCACCATGCAGCGCCCAGCACGAGGATCAAATCGCTTTCTGCCAGCAACAAGCTGGAGGCCTCGCTGCCTCCCTGCCCCAGCCCCCGGCATAAAGCTCATGATCGTTAGGAAATAACGGTCTACCGAGATACGTGGTCACCACTGCCGCCTGCAAATGTTCCGCAAACTGCCGTACAGGCTCCATCGCCATTTTGGCTCCTCCTCCCAACAGAATAGCTGGCTTTTTCGCTGACGCTATCAATACCGCTGTCTCTGCAATCAGAGAATGCGGCGCAAGCAGCTTCTGATGCAAATGCGGCTGATAGGGAGTGACCGTCCCTTGTACTTTCATCTGATAAAGATCCTTAGGGATTGACAAATGAGTAACTTTTCCATACAGCTGAGAATGAGTTAGTGACTTCAGCATCAGCTCCGGGAGCGCTTCCGGGTGTGCAAGCAGTTCCGACTTTCCAACAATAGGTTCGATCAACTGCTGTTGGTTCATATATTGCTTCGCATGTGTCCCTATTTTGCTTGTATCTACTTGTCCCGTGATCGCCAGAACTCCCGCTTGATCCATGGCCGCATCTGCCAAGCCGTTAAGCAGGTTGGCAATTCCGGGACCGCTTGTTGCGAGGCAGACGCTTACCCTCCCCGTCAATTTTGCCTCTGCCGAGGCCATCATCGCCGCCGCCCCTTCATGACGACAGACGATGTATGAAATCCGGTTCTGTTTGGCAAGCTCATCCAATAAATATAGATTAGCATCTCCAATCACGCCGAAGATCCGTTTGACTCCCCAAGCCTCAAGCTGACGCAAAATAAACTCTGCTACTGTATAATTTGCTGAAGGCTTTTGCCGCCCTGCATTCACGGGCTGCCCGGTTTGAAGCTCCGTTGTAATTGGTGTCATCGATACCATCCTTTTTCTTCTATTCAGCAGCTAGGTTATCCCCATTCCGTTCGGAGCATTCAGTGAATCTGCGAACAGCTAAAAAAAGGATTTCATCGAGCTATAGCGAAACCATAAAGTATAGCAAATTTCATCTAAAATAACGGGAGGTCTACGTTTCTTGGCGGATTCCGGTTCCATTTTGACATTTATCATGGTTTCGTTTTGTCTGGCTCTCATCTTGATTTTGAAAAAAGACTCCATTCCTTCCCCAATGAAAAGAACCCTGGCCCTGCTCGCTCTGGTGATGGTATCGATGTCGTTCGTGTTGATAATTCTCAGTTTTTTCTCAAAGGGGTAGCGAATTTACTTCATTCCAGGTTTTTCATATAATCATATTTGAAGCGGCAGACGGTCATACTAGGTGAAAACCATCTTTTGGATGGCATTCATCCAAGGAGGTGACCGCGATGCGCTGGGTATACGCGGCTGTGACGGCAGGGCTCCTAAGCTGTGCCATATCAACCGCCGATTTACAGCCTCAGCAAGCTTCGAAACCGAATCGAATTGAAGATAGGAGGGCTCCCATGAATCAAGTTCTCGAACGAAAAGATGTACCCGAAGAGCATCGCTGGAGACTGGAGGATCTGTTTCCCGACCAGAAGGCTTGGGACAAAGAATTTCAAGAGACCAAGGATGCATTAAACAAAATCAGCGCCTTTCAAGGAAAGCTGAACGACCCTGCGGCCGTGAAAGAATGCTTCCAATTGGAGGACGAAATCTCCTTACATACTGAAAGACTGTATGTTTATGCCAATATGAAGCATCACGAGGATACGGCCGAGCCTGCATTCCAAGCGTTGTCTGATAAAGCGAAGAAATTAAGCGTCGAAGCCGGAGAAGCGCTCTCCTTTATTTCCCCGGAAATTTTAAGTTTGTCCGACGAGCAGCTCCATGTACTTGTGAATCATCCCGATCTTACTTTCTACCGCAAAACGCTCGACGAAATGATCCGTCAAAAGCCGCATACGCTCTCCAAAGAGCAGGAAGCGCTGCTTGCCCAGGCCGGCAATATGGCCGGGGCGCCAAGCACGATTTTCGGCATGCTGAATAATGCGGATTTGAAATTCCCGAAGATCAAAAACGAGAATGGCGAAGAAATCGAGCTGACGCATGGAAGCTACATTCAATTCCTGGAGAGCCGCAACCGCGATGTGCGCAAGAGCGCCTTTGAAGCCATGTACTCTACCTACCGGGGCCAAAAGAACACGATTGCTTCCACGCTTAGCGCCAACATCAACAAAAATATGTTTTATGCAAAAGCGCGCCGCTATCCTTCGGTTCTGGAAATGTCGCTTTATGGGGACAACATCAAGAAGGAAGTGTACACGAATCTGGTAGATACGATTCATCAATCACTTCCGCAGCTGCAGCGTTACTTAAAGCTCCGCAAAAAGCTGCTGAAGGTCGACGAGCTTCATATGTACGATCTGTTTGCTCCGTTGGTGGAAGAGTTTAAGATGGAAATTACGTACCAGGAGGCACAGAAGCTCGTCAGCGAAAGCCTGGCTCCGCTCGGCGAAAACTACTTGAAAATCCTGCAAGAGAGCTTTGAGCAGCATTGGATCGATATTTACGAAAATAAAAACAAGCGGAACGGCGCTTACAGCTGGGGCGCTTACGGCACACACCCTTATGTGCTGCTGAATCATAAAGATAATTTGAACAGCATGTTCACGCTCGCCCATGAGATGGGCCACGCGATCCACTCCTACCTGTCCGATGAAACACAGGAATACCGTTATGCGCAATACACCATTTTTTTGGCGGAGGTCGCATCCACTCTCAATGAAGCGCTGCTTATGGATTACCTGCTCAAGCGCGTTACCGATCCGAAAGAAAAGCTGTATCTGTTAACCTACTATGCAGACCAGTTCCGAACAACGGTTTTCAGACAAACGATGTTCGCGGAGTTCGAGATGATCACTCACGATCGCGCTGAGAAGGGGGAGTCCCTGACGCCTCAGGAGTTCAGTGAAATCTACTACGCCCTGAACAAGCTTTATCATGGCGACGACATGGTCGTGGATCAGGATATCGAGATGGAATGGGCGCGAATTCCTCACTTTTACAACAGCTTCTATGTGTATAAATACGCCACCGGATTCTCGGCGGCTACCAGCTTTGCCAAGCAGATTCTTGACGAAGGGCAGCCTGCCGTCGAACGATACTTAGGTTTCCTGAAGAGCGGAGGCAGCGATTATTCACTCAATATCCTGAAGCGCGCAGGTGTCGATATGTCCTCTCCGGAGCCGATCAAGCAGGCGATGAGCGTTTTCAGCTCCTTGCTCGATCAGATGGAGCAGTTAACGAAGTAACACACGCATTGAAAAGGCTGCCGACTTAAGCTCGCAGCCTTTTCGGCGTTAAGCGACGAGGAGAAACCGATGAAAATTCAATGGACTTTGATTTGCGCTTTAATATTTGCCCTGATTACCGCCATCTTCGCGGTCATTAACGTTGAACCTGTGAACGTTAATTTCCTGTTTATCGAAACAAACACCCCACTTATCCTGGTCATACTTAGCTCCACCCTGCTCGGCGGTTTGATCGTGGGATTATTCGGCTTCATTCGCCAGTATAAGCAGCAGCGACTCATTCGCCAATTGCAGCGTCAGCTTGAAGAAGCCAAGAGCCTGTCCGTCTCCACGCCGGCCGGACAAGCTGCTCCCTCCGTGGAGACGGATGAAGCAAGATCCGGCAGGTCAATGAACGCAGACGGACAATCATCCGGGTCGGATTTTAAAGTGTAGCTGCAACCTTTAATCCCCTTCCAGCGTCAGGAGGATTAGTAAGTTCTGACATTGAAGGGGGTTTTTATTATGAAAAAAATAGCTCTATGGTGCAGCGTGCTGCTCGTCACCATCGGAACGGTCAGCGCCTCCGCTATCGCGGGAAGCGATGCTGTCAACTCCTATGCGGGTGCGGGACCGATGCCGATCGAGTATGAAGGAAAGCCGCTTCTATTCAGCAGCGCGCCGAAGCTTGCAGGTAGCCACCTGATGGTTCCTGTCAGAGAAATAGCGGATATGCTGAACGTGACTGTGGAATGGAATGACGAGACGAAAACGGTGACGACCCGTAAAGATTCTACAATCGTGGAATGGACTATGAATCAGCCGGAAGTCAAGCGAAATGAGAAGCCGTACTCTTTGGAGCAAGCGCCTTATCTGGAGAGTGGAAAAGTGTATGTGCCATTGCGGGCATTCAGTGAAAATTTCGGGCTGCAGGCGCTCTGGAACGAAACCGCCAAGCGGATCAAACTGCAGCAGGAATGGACCGGTCTCCCGACGGTCGGGTCCGCGGATAAGCTGCAAAGCTTACTGAAAGAGAGCATGGAACAAGGTTACCCCACGGGTGGCTACGGGATCGCGACGGATATGACTCTCGACGTCAAGTCCGCCGTACCCGCCGCTCAGACAGAATCAGCCGGACCGGCTCCGGAAAGCAAAACCGCAGATGCTGGCAGAGGCTCCTTCTCCACAACGAATGTACAGGTGGACGGCGTTGATGAAGCGGATGTAATCAAGACGGACGGAACCTATCTGTATCAAGTCAATCGCCAAAGGGTACTCGTATCCCAAGCCGTCCCGGCCGGCGAGATGAAAATCGTCAGCACGCTGGATTTCTCCGACCAGATGCTGATGCCGATCGAACTGTATGTAGATGAGAAGCGGCTTGTTGTCATAGGAACGGCATTTGTTTATACTGACCCGCTCGCGTTAAATAGCATGGATCGATCAGGTCTGGTAAGACCAGGTCCTAATAAAACTGCTGTTAAGGCGGTGATCTACGATCTTACAGACAAGTCGAACCTCAAGAAGCTTCGGGAATTGGAGATAAAAGGGAATTACTCGTCTTCACGCAAAATTGGCGACTCGCTTTATCTCATTGCTAACCAATGGTTACAAATGCCGGTGCCGATGGATAACCTCAAGGATCGCGAACTGCAGAAGTTTACTCCGGAGTACCGGGATTCTGCCGTAGGAGACTCATTCGTGGATGTCTCTTACGATAAAATCCGTTATTTTCCCGATGCAGTCGTCCCGAACTATCTCATTGTCGGAGGCGTGGATTTGAGTGATCCCTCGCAGCCTATACAGATTTCATCCTACCTCGGTTCGGGAAATACGGTGTACGCTTCCGAGGAGAACCTATATGTTGCGGTAACGCAGTACAAGTATGGCAACTCCGCGTCAGGCCCGGATTCAGAAAAGAAAAAAATGATGGCGCCTCAATCTGTTGAAATGAATACGCTTGTCTATAAGTTCGGCCTAAATCAAGGAAGGGTGCTCCCCTCCGGAAGCGGCACCGTTCCCGGCACCCTGTTGAACCAGTTCTCGCTCGACGAGCATGACGGCTACCTGCGCATCGCGACGACGAAGGGCAACATGTGGCGTACCGACGAGAACACGTCGAAGAATAACATTTATATCCTTGATGCGTCTATGCAGCTCACCGGTCAACTGGAGGATCTGGCTCCCGGCGAGAAGATATATTCCACCCGCTTCATGGGCGATCGCGCTTATATGGTCACTTTTAAAAAGGTCGATCCTCTGTTCGTGTTGGATTTACATGATCCGAAGGCTCCTAAAGTGCTCGGCAAGCTGAAAATACCGGGCTACTCCGACTACCTGCATCCATACGATGAAAATCATTTGCTCGGCTTCGGCAAGGATGCTGTGGAAGCGGCCAATGAATGGGATCCGAACGGATCCACTACCGCCTACTATCAAGGGATGAAAATCGCCGTATTCGACGTAACTGACGTGGAGAATCCCGTGGAAATGTTCAAAGAGACTATCGGGGCGCGCGGGACTGATTCCGAGCTTCTCCACAATCACAAAGCGCTGCTGTTCTCCAAGGAAAAAGGGCTCCTCGCTTTCCCCGTTACAGTGATGGAAAACAAGAATGCCGCTGGAGCATCGAATGTTTGGGACTATGGACAATTCTCATTCCAAGGCATGTATGTCTACCGCTTGGATTTGCAATCCGGCTTCCGATTACAAGGAAAAATATCCCATTTAAATTCCGAGCAACTGGAAAAAGCAGGAGGCGGCTGGTACGAAAGCGAACGAAATATTGAGCGCGGGCTATACATTGACGATGTTTTGTACACCGTATCGCCCGGCATGATCAGGGCAAGCAGCCTGACGTCCCTGGACACAATATCCGAGCTGACGATCCCCAAGCCGTGAACAACTAAACAACCCTGATTCACCGCAGGCGGGAAATCAGGGTTGTTTTCTGCAGTTGCATCGCTTACAATGAGGGCACATTTAGGTTGAGGAAAAAGGTGATTATTTCCCGTGATTGCTACCATTATCGTTTCGCTTATCATTGTCTTCGGAATGCTTGGCCTTCTTATTGGGGTGCTTAGAATAGCCTACTCGCGCAAAGACGATTAGCCGTTGGAAGGAATTAAATTGACAACAAGAGGCATAGAAGGATGGCCGTCCCTCCTCCTGCCGCAGAGCTAAGCATGTTGACCGAATCGTTGGTCATCGCTTTTAAGCCTCTCACCCGCTCGGTTCTCTGTCCGCAATGCTGCGGCTTCTCCACTTCTTTGCCGCAAACCGGGCAGCGGTACATAACTTGCTTTGTTGCTCCCAGCCAGGAATCTGCCAGCGATCCGATGAGGCCGCACAAAAGGCCTGTAAGGATTAAGAACAGGAACCGGGAAGCGGCATCACCGCTTCCTTCCACCGGAGGAGTGCCAAGCTGAATGAAAACCCATGCCAAAGCTCCGATAAACAGTCCGCCTGCAGCTGAGGCCATAAGTCCGAGGCCTGTAAGCCCCCCCGATGTCCCGGAAGGAACCGTCTTGCCCGTTACAATCGACCGTGGCTGAAATCTGCTGAGCCCGCCGATCTCAGTTGCCCAAGTATCCGCAGTTACCGTCGCCATTACGCCCACAAAGGCGATCCACCAAAACGAATGAGGCCAAGCCGCGTTCATAACGCAGAGCAGCACCCCCAAGCCACCGTTCGCCACCACTTGACCCGCATCCCGCCTGCCGCTTTTGGCATACCCGCCTTCTGCTAATGCTTTGCGCTTTTGCTTGTATTTCGACAATACCGTCGAAGAAATGAAGAATGCGATCAACGTTCCAAACCAAGCCAAACTGCCCAACGCATACAGAAGAGTTCCTACAATTACTGCAGAAACGAAGCCAGAGCCGGATAAGGAACGTTTCCGGTAAGCTGCGCCGGCAATGAACGCACTGCCAAGCAGTCCTATCCCCCAAACCATCATAAGACAAAACGCCTCCAATTCCATTTGACTTGTTTTATTTTACCATAGGCCATTTTCTCCGACAAAAAGATACAATTATTTCATCTATCGGCAGGAGTATCCTTGTTTGCTGCGAATATAAAATAATACTTGCTATTTTCGAGACCTGGAGGTACTTATGGAACACGAAATACACGGCATCGAGCCGAGGCTGAAACGGGACCTGGATCCGCAGGATATGCTTCGCGTTATTTTTAACTATGCCGCCAAAATCGCCAACGAAAGGCAGCTGGATCACGTGCTCATGCTGATGGCCGATATGGGCCGCGAGATGGTCGTCTCGGATCGCTGCACCGTTTGGCTGCTCGATCGCAACAAGGATGAGCTGTGGACGCGAGTGGCTCACGGAGTGGATGAGATCCGCTTGCCCAGCTCAGCCGGATTGGTCGGGCATGCGGTAACGACCGGGGAAGCCGTTTTTATCGATGACGCTTATATGAATGAGGAATACAAGGATGTTCTGCTAAACGGGGCTATCGCTACCGACCGCAAAACAGGCTACCGCACAAAGTCGCTGATGGTCATTCCTTTTCGAAACAACGAAGGCGAGATTATAGGGGCTTACCAGGCCGTTAACAAAATGACGGAGAGCGGGCAGTTCTCCGAAAAGGATATGGAGTATTTGACACTAGCCGCCTCCTATGCCGGCAAATCGCTTGAATCCGCCCAACTCACCCATGAGATCGAAGAAACTCAGAAAGAGATCATCTTCACCATGGGGGAAATCGGCGAAAGCCGCTCCAAGGAAACCGGAAACCACGTCAAACGGGTTGCGGAGTATTCCTACATCCTTGCTCTGGGTATCGGCATGAGTCAAGAAGAAGCGGACCTGCTCAAGATGGCGTCTCCGATGCATGACATCGGCAAGGTAGCTATTCCGGATGAAGTGCTTAAAAAGCCGGGCAAGCTGACCGACGAGGAATTCGCTGTCATGAAGTCGCATACGCAGATCGGTTACAATCTGCTGAAAAACTCAAATCGCCATATCCTCAAAACAGCCGCTATCGTCGCTTATCAGCATCACGAGAAGTGGAACGGCAAAGGGTACCCTTGCGGTCTTAAAGGCGAGGACATCCACATTTACGGGCGGATAACCGCAATCGCCGACGTATTCGACGCCCTCGGCAGCGAAAGGGTCTACAAGAAAGCCTGGGAGCTCGACCGGATCCTCAACCTGTTTAAGGAGGAGCGAGGCGAGCACTTCGACCCGAAGGTCGTGGATACCTTCTTCGAGCAGCTGACGAACATCGTCAAGATCCGAGACGCTTACTCCGATCTCATTCTTGAGGACAACGGACAATAAAATGAGAATGGCCCTGTGGAAAATGATCTCCGTAGGGCTTTTTTCGGTATGGATTCCATGCGGACGTGTAGGAGCCAAGGCGGTTGCTCCCTCAGCAGTTTATCTCCCCGTCTTTATTTCTTCCGGAATGACTTGTCCTTCTTCCGTTACCTTGGCATGAATGGAAATTTGCGAAAGTCTTTTCAGAAGTTTCCGGCCCTCTTCCGCGTTCATGATCTCTGGTTTGGCCCATTTGGTCAGAACCGGCACGACGCTAAGGTTACAGCGTCTCTCCCTGGTGCAGGACGCTTCCAGAATGGCGCTGTCCCATGTCTTGGAAATTTCGTTCGTTGTAAAAATAAAATTACCCAGGCTGTAAGCAATCCATTTGCCTTTATAGCTCTCAAACCCCTGCAGCACGTGCGGGTGGCTGGCCACCACCAGATCGGCCCCGGCATCGATGTAGCGGTGAGCGAGTTCCTTCTGGTTTTTATCCGGGTGATCCTCCCGTTCGATCCCCCAATGGGCGATTACGACAACCAAATCAGCCTCTTTCCTGGCTTTCTGGATTGCTTCAACCGGAAGCTTGTAATTATAAGATTCCGCCACACCCGGGTGACCTTTTCCCGCCTTCCAGGATTGTTCGGGCACGACGCGGCTGAAACCCAAGAAGGCGGTTTTGATCCCTTGCTTCTCCACGATCACCGGGCGATAGGCTTCATCGATATCCTTGCCCACGCCGATTCGCTTCAGTCCGGACTGGTCTACATGCTTCATCGTGTCGAGCAAACCTTCCTGCCCGTAATCCATCACATGGTTATTTGCCAGGTTTACCAAATCTATGCCGGAATCGACGAGAGCAGGCAGAGCAAGCGGCGAGGAACGGTAAACATAATCTTTCTTCTGCTCTACCCCTTTTTCAGTGATGGGTGTTTCCAGATTGGCTATCGTGTAATCCGCTTTTTGCAGGTAAGGTTTAACGGAAGTATACGGATAATCATACCCGTATTGTTTCAACACATTCTCCACCGTACTGCCCAAAAGCACATCTCCTATAAAGGTCAGTTTAATCTGATCGCCTTTTAATGGTTGCGGAGCTGCGGACGGTTTGGACGGAACTGCTGATGCTTGCGGCGTAACCGTTGGTTTAGGCGCATCGATCCCGGCAGCCGCCTGTAAGCTTTCGGGGTCTTCGGTGCTTGAAGAGGACCGGGAGGAAAGAAACGCGCCCCCGAATCCGATCGTGAAACTAATTGCAGCCGCAGCGGCAATCCATATGAAAAGCTTCGCCGGTTTTCTCTGATGTTTACGCTTACGATGACGCGATGATCTGGTTTCCAACTTTACAAGCCCCTCCAGAAAAGATGTAAAGAGCGCCTGGCTCTCTTGCAAAATTATAGCAGAAGGTAAAGGGATTTAGTACCCTTTTTCTTGTAAACATGCACATACGGGTTTCTCCGCGCATCGCACCTGTGGTATAACAAGATGAGAAAGCCATATTCGAACAGGAGGGGCAAGGTGGATCGAATCGCTATCATTTCCGATATTCACGGCAATATGCCGGCTCTGGAAGCCGCTCTGGATGATATTCGCCGCAGGGGAATTTCACGCGTCTTCTGTCTCGGCGATCTGATCGGCAAGGGTCCCAATCCGGATCAGGTCGTGGATCGAATCCGCGAAATATGTGAAGTCGTTGTGCAAGGCAACTGGGATTTGGGCATCACCTATCGTCAGGATCAAGCAGAAGGGTTATGGCACCAGGCAAAGCTGGGTTCCGATCGCTTAGCCTACCTGGAGCAGCTTCCCTTTTCCATAGATTTCCGTCTAAGCGGCAGCATGGTTCGTTTGTTCCACGCTTCCGCCAGCAGCGTTTTCCATCGAGTCAGGCGCAAAGCTTCCAAGAAGGACCGTCTTGCCTTGTTCGATCATACTGTCATGACCGGCACACCGGAAGACGGGAGGACACCTGATATTGTAGGCTATGGAGATATCCATATCCCGTATTTGACGACCATCAGGAATCACAGTCTCCATGCAAACGGGTATGCCTCCACAACCGGCAAGGTGATTTTCAATGTCGGCAGCGTGGGCATGCCCTATGACGGAATTCCGCAAGCGAGCTACTGCATAGCCGAAGGTATTTATGGCGGAACATACACAGCAGGTCACTCCATTCAATTCATACGGGTCCCATACGACATCGAGCTGGCAATCAAGCTGGCCAAAAAAGCCGAAATGCCCGGAGCTGACCGTTATATTCGTGAAATTACTGAAGCCATCGTCCACAAATGAGAAAACCACCGATCCCTTCAGCTAAGTGAGCGAAAAGTTCGATGGTTTTACACTGCAACGGTTTATTGTCGGTAAGAGCCGGCGGAGCCGGATTGCTGCATCGGCTGATACGCGTGTAGAAAAGTTTTTGCCGTATGATCGTTCATGGTCGGAACCTGATACTGTCCTTGCTGATTCATTATCAAAAAGGTTTCATAGGCAAAATTAGCGCAGGCGACTGCGCCATTCATGAGCATTTGTCTCACATTAGGATCGGCGCATTCCAGGGATGCGTTCATATGATTTTTGGCCGAGTTTTTGTGACAGCCCAATACTGCGAGTAAAATCTGCTGATCGTTGAATCGGGTTTGCATTTGCGGCGCAGCAGGCGATGGCCGGCGAAGGCCGTATTGAATCTCCTGATAGGAGACGGCAGGCATCTGGAGGGATTGAGCTTGCATGCCCTGCCAGGATCCAGCGGCGCTATAGTTGTGCGTATAAGCAGCCAATTGTTCGTAATGTTGAATGGCTGCTTGCAGATGACGTTCAACAAGCCCTGACACCTGTGGATTCTGAGCATGCTCCGCGTATAGGGAGAAGTGGTTGATCATGCTGATTGTTTCATTTAAAATTTCATGAACTTCCATCGTTTCATGTGCGCCGAACGGCATAAATAGACAGCTCCTTTTGAGGTTCAAGATATCGGTTGTTCACCAAAAAATACTATCCCTCCGTACAGGAAGAATTATGCATCGATTGTTGGTATAATAAGAAGAGCGGATACGGCATTGCAGGGAAGAGGAGATAGGATGATTCGCTGGCAAGTTAATTTGATTGTGCTTTGGCTTGGACAGTTTTTGGTCATGGGGGGCATGACGATGATCGTGCCCTTCCTGCCCTTATATTTGAAAGAATTAGGAATAAGCGATCCTCATCAGATCGCTACGTGGGCAGGGGTTATTTTTGCGGGGAACTTCGTGACCTCCTTTTTGTTTCAACCGATTTGGGGAGGTTTAGCCGACCGGTACGGCCGCAAAATGATGCTGCTGCGCTCCGGATTCGGCATGGCTATGGTCATGACGCTGATGGGATTTGCAACCAACGCTTGGCAGCTGCTGCTGCTGCGCATGGTGAACGGCACTATTTCAGGATATGCTCCTGCGGCTGTCGCATTAGTCTCGACCAACACGCCCCGGGACAAAATGGGTTTCGCCATGGGAATACTGCAATCCGGAGCGGTTGCCGGAACGATTCTGGGCCCGTTCATTGGCGGTTTGTTGGCGGAATGGATCGGATACCGGTATATTTTTTACGTGACGGGCAGCTTACTGTTTATCGCCTCGCTAATGACTTTATTTTTAGTAAAGGAAAAATTTAACGCCAAAGAGGCAGCCGCGAAGCCGAAGGTTTCCGTCCTGGAAGGCTACCGTCAGCTGCGTCCTATTCGCCAGCTCCCTTCCTTATACACGGTTACATTTCTGATTCAGTTCGCTATGCTTAGTTCTATGCCGCTGATGCCGCTCTTCATCGAGGAGCTGCACGGTTCCGGAGTGGGACTTGCTTTTTATGCGGGATTGGTAAGCTCCATTACCGGCTTCTCCAATTTGTTCGCTGCGCCGTTACTCGGGCGGTTATCCGATCGGATCGGACCTGAACGCATCCTCGGGGTATGTCTGGTCGGTTCGGCCGTGTGCTTTATTCCACAAGCGCTCGTCCACAATGTGTGGCAGCTGTTTGCAGCCCGTTTCGGTCTTGGCATCTTTATGGGAGGCCTGCTTCCGACCGTCAACGCCTTAATTCGCAAATATACTCCTGCTGGTGTAGAAAGCCGCTCCTACAGCTACAATACAAGCGCGCTCAGCCTGGGGAACATGACCGGACCGATTGTTGGCGGAGCCTTATCTGCGTTTATGGATATCCGTGAGATTTTTATCATGACGTGTGTGCTGCTTCTAATCAATGCGTTCTGGGTGCATCGAACCTTGCTTGCGCCGAAGCGAGAGCAGAAGCCAAAGCAAGGAGAAGGATAAAGCATGACTAAGGTTATCCATGAAAAAACACTTGGATGCGATCGGGCGGATGTGTCCTTCGCGTTCAAGTGTTTTTATCGTCAGGCCTTGACTCTGGCTATGGCAAGTCCGTCGTAAGCGGGTAGTATCGTGCTCTCCAGCCGTGGATCGGCTGCAATCTTGCGATTGAAATTACGCATGGCTTCAACGGAGGCTTTGCGCTCGGAAGGGTTTATGGTTCTACCGCGCATCAGGGTGTTATCCCCGACAATGACGGCTCCTGGGTTCGCAAGCCGGATCGCCCATTCCAAGTAATTCGGATAGTTGACTTTATCGGCATCGATAAAAAACAGATCGAATGCCGCTCCCTCGTCCTTTAGCTTCGCTAAATGCTCAAGGGCCGTACCGATCCGGTATTCAACGAAGTCACCGAGCCCTGCTTCGATCAAATTTCGTTTGGCGATATCGGCAAATTCCTGCTTCAACTCCAGCGATACTAAACGCCCGCCTTCCTCCAGTCCCCTCGCTAAACAAATTCCGCTATAGCCGCCTAAAGCGCCGATTTCCAGCACGCTGCGCGAGCGGTTCAGCTTAACCAGCATGGTTAAAAGCCTACCATAGCCCGGAGCTATCGAGATTTCCGGCATATTGTTGGCGCGTATGGTTTCCATTACTTTGACAAGCTCCGCGTCCTCCTCATATAACGATTCCACATATTGATCGGCAGTCATCGGTTCCATTGGCTGGAAGCAGCTCCTTCTTCGGGCCATTCATTTGTAAGTCATGCCCGTTTATCCTATACTTGATAATTGTATGGTTTTTCCTTGGGAAGCACAACCGCCGGAATTGAACGGATAAGGATGGGATTTGCCGATATGTCGCACATCGAATTAATTGCAACCGCCCCAATGGGCCTGGAAGCTGTAGTCGCCCGCGAGGTCAGGGACCTCGGGTATACAGATGTCACCGTGGAAAATGGCAGGGTCTTGTTTCGCGGGGACGAGCTCGCAATTTGCCGAGCCAACTTATGGCTGCGTACTGCGGATCGGGTACTCGTCAGGATGGGCCAGTTCGAGGCCCGTACTTTTGACGAGCTGTTCGAGGGAACGAAGGCGCTGCCATGGCCGGACTGGATTCCCGAGGACGCCGAGTTTCCCGTGGAAGGGCGCTCGCACAAGTCACAGCTCTCCAGCGTACCGGCCTGCCAGGGCATCGTCAAGAAAGCGATCGTAGAGAAAATGAAGCTGCGCTACGGCACAGAATGGTTCGCGGAAACCGGCGCGCGCTACGTGATCGAGGTGGCGCTGCTGAACGACGTTGCCACGCTGACCTTGGATACGACCGGCCCCGGTCTGCACAAGCGCGGCTACCGCAAGCTCGTCACCGAAGCGCCGCTGAAGGAAACGATGGCGGCAGCCCTCGTGCTGCTTAGCCGCTGGCGGGCGGAACGCCCGCTGTACGACCCGTTCTGCGGGTCGGGAACGATCCCGATCGAGGCTGCGATGATCGGGTGGAACATTGCGCCGGGCCTGCGGCGCAGCTTCAACAGCGACGCGTGGGGCGCTATCCCGCGCGAGCTGTGGGAGAAGGCCCGCGAGGAGGCCTTCGACGCCGTGCGAGACGATGTCCCGCTGGACATCGTCGGCTCCGACATCGATGGCTCGGCCATCGATGTCGCCCTTGCCGCCGCAAAGGCGGCCGGGCTGGCCAAGGAGCTCCACCTGCGGGTGGAGCCTGTGGCCAAGGCCCGCCCGCGCGGCGACTATGGCTGCCTGATCACCAACCCTCCCTACGGGGAGAGGCTTGGCGATCAGAAGGAGGTCGAGCTGGCGCTGCGCCAGCTCGGGTCCGTGACCGCGCACCTGCCCACGTGGAGCGTGTTCGTACTGAGCCCAAGCAAGCAGCTTGAGCACTACATAGGACGCAAAACCGACAAGAAGCGCAAGCTCTTCAACGGGCGCATCGAATGTAATTATTACCAGTATCTAGGCCAGCTTCCTCCGCGCAGCAAGACGGAAACTCCCGAGGGGTCACTCGGAAAATCAGACGGATAGCCCGAAAATGAAAAAACCTCTATTGCGGCAAATTCGCGAGAATCCGCCGCAATAGAGGCTGCTTTAGCCGTACGCCCTTTTCATGGTCAAACCAAAGTTAATCCTAACCGTCTCTTCTCATCGTCGCTACAAGCTCATTAAGAACTTGATCTGCTTGCTCGTAAGGAACCTGGCACGTTCCTTCCGCCTGGTGGCCGCCTCCGCCGTTTTTGAGCATCAGAGCGCCGACATCCGCGTTTGAGCTCCGGTTCACGATGCTGTGGCCGCAAGCAAACACACAGTTTTGCTTGTTTCGGCCGTCATCAACCGACATGATCCACAAGGTCCTCCATGAGCTGGTAATTGCCTACTCACCTATCCTTATACCAGGGATTTAACGCTTTCTCTAGAAGTTCAGGCCAGTTTTACTTCTTGGGATCTGTAGGTTAAGCATTGGTAGATCATTTTCAAGAACGCTTCCACCTGAGACCAATTGAAAACGCGATTTGTCGAAGTCTGCTCAACCGCAGGACGATCCTGCAGAAATAACAGGTTAGGCTGAGGCGGATATTGAATGGACAGCTTTACCTCGCCTTTCCAATAAAAAATAAAAATACATTGATTTTTCCCGTTAAAAATTTCCACATCCCAACAATTATCCCTTAATGGATACTCATCCCGATCAATCAATAACTTCGGGCCTTCCTCGGTCGGGACCAAACGCGCAGTTTCAATATCCACACCGCTCGCTTCTTGCAGCATCCAACTTTTTTGCATGTGATTTACTTCTCCCTTCTACCCCAGGCGTTTGTCAACATCCAATATGAAAACCCCACCTAAGCCGGAAGGAGGGGTGATTACTCTGCGATAACCCTATCCTTCGGTAACTGGCTGGCACTCCATACCTACGCGCGATGGAAGCCCCTGTAGCTTTGCGTCGCTGGCTTTCGCCAGTTTTGCCTTTATCGAGAAGTATCGAAACGTGTCACAAGATGTAGTTTTCTACTGTCAAGAATACGCGATAAATGGCATTCAGCATATGCTTCTAACTGACTAATTTTACAAAATTGTACAGGACTAAAGAACTATTTTTTCAAGATCATTTATTCCGCATAAATCCCCGTGAATCCCTTACGGAACCACTGCTCCGCTATTTCATCGGCACTGCTTTCATTCATGAGATGGATCGTCTCCTTGTCCAGCGGATGCCGGAAAAATCCATTCCATATCCGAGCGCTGTAAGGGGCAGGCTCAAATAAAAAATATGCATTCGAACTCAGCCCCACTCATTCGATGCTTCGATAAGACTCGCCCCGGCGAAATTGGAATTTTTTTTCTCTTTCACCTATAATGAAAGAAAACTGGAGGGATTCGCATGAAGATTGCCGTCAGCGGCGGTACCGGTTTCATCGGCGGGCATTTAGTACCTTATTTCATCAGGCACGGCCATGAAATGATTCTCATTTCCCGTTCTTCATTCGGGGGAACAAGATCCGGAGTGCGCAACGCGAACTGGGAGCAGCTGGATTCCGATCCAGAGCTGTTCGAAGGCATTGACGCCATTGTGAATCTGGCCGGCGAGTCGATCAATCAGCGTTGGAAAGCATCCGCGAAGGAAGCGATCCTCCAATCCCGGCTCGTTGCCGCAGACCGGATCGCCAAGCTTGTACTTAGGCTGAACCAGAAGCCCAAAGTCGTTGTGAACGCATCCGGTATGTCCATCTACGGCACTTCGGAAACGGAAACCTTTGACGAAGGAAGCCCTCACCGGCTCGTCGATTTTCTTTCCAACGTCGTGGAGGAATGGGAAAAAGCCGCAGACCGGATTCAAGGCGTTCGACTGGTGAAGGTCCGGGTAGGAGTTGTTCTCGGCAATGACGGCGGCGCCTTCCCGAAAATGGCGCTCCCCTACAAGCTAGGGGTAGGAGGCAAGGCAGGCAGCGGGCGCCAGTGGATCTCATGGGTCCATATTGACGATATGGTCAGGCTGATCGATGCTTGCATCGGAAACGAAGATATCAGCGGTCCGGTCAACGCTACCGCTCCTCATCCTGTAACGAACGCTCAGTTCGGCCAAGCGCTTGCCTCCTCTCTGCACCGTCCGAACCTGTTTCCTGTGCCGGCGTTTGTGATGAAGCTCTTGTTTGGCGAGCTTTCTACATTACTGCTGGACGGCCAGCGAGTGCTTCCCCGCGTTCTGCTCGAACATGGCTTTGAATTTAAATATCCGACTATTGAGTCAGCCATGCAGGATTTGACGAAATAAAAACAAGAGGCGCACAGATCGTGCATGCCCCTTGTTTATACCAGACGCTGTCGCGCCTTTCTTATTGCTATTTCACGTATTTTTTCGCTTTTTCAATCGCTTCGTCTTCCGTGGCGCCGGTGACATAACGTCCGTTAATAAATATAAAAGCAAAACGAGAGCAAGGACCGCAATATGATTTGCATCCCACTTTAATTTGTGCGTCCGGAGCGATTTTTTGCAACTTGGGCAAGGTGGTCTTCATTTTCATGTGCTTGCATTTATCGCAAACCCGAATATCGTTGGCCATTAGTGGTCTCCGGTATTCCCCTTGCTGGGATTCGTGATCATGAAGCCTTCCTCCGGCACATAAAAGTAATCAATGCGAATGCCGTCAAGCAGAGGTTCGTCTTTATCAAGCAGAACATCGATCCCTTTATCGGTGCTGACTACCTCATCGTTTGCCGATTTATCGTCAAGACCTAGCCCATAATGAGCATGATCCCCATGTTTATGCGTCACTTGAACGCGAACCGACAACCCTTTGTTCTCTTCCTTTTCCAACTCGGCTTTCAATATTTTTGCTGCATTACGGGAAATTTTTACGTTCATCTTTCACATCTCCTGAAACTTTTTTATCCTTATTGTAAAGAAATAAGCAGACGAAATCAACCGACTGAAAAGTTATCATTATTTATGATTGCTTTCACCGTGGAGGAAGCAATGTCTTCCACCTTCCCGGCATGTCCTGCACTTGAGATTTTAACCGTTCTTATTTACTATGGAAAGTGGTAAGAATTCTCAACTTATTACTAATCGAATGATACTATGGGCCGTCATATGATCACAATCGGAATATTCGAAAGCTTGAAGAACTTGAGGAGTGTTGCTGAATGATGACGATCAAAACCAAAGAACAAATTGAAAAGATGAAGCTAGCAGGCGATATTCTAGCTGCATGCCACCGGGAAATCGCCAAGCTGATCCGTCCCGGCATAACAACCTGGGAGATTGACCAGTTCGTTGAGGGCTTCTTGGCCCGTCAAGGGGCAACGCCGGAGCAGAAGGGCTTCAAAGGCTACCAATATGCCACATGCGCATCCGTTAACGATGTAATCTGCCACGGTTTCCCCAAAAAAGAGCCGCTCCGGGACGGAGATATTGTCACCATCGACATGGTTGTAAATTTAGACGGTTGGATGGCGGATTCTGCATGGTCTTATGCAGTAGGGAATGTCTCGCCGGAAGCGGAAAAGCTGTTAAAGGTGACCAAGGAGTCTCTCTATAAGGGTATTGAAAAAGCAGTCGTCGGCAACCGCATCGGAGATATTTCCCACGCCATTCAATCTTATGCGGAAGCTCAGGGATTTTCCGTTGTGAGGGATTTCATCGGCCATGGAATCGGAGATCAGATGCATGAAGAGCCGCAAGTCCCCCATTACGGCCCTCCGGGCCGAGGCCCCCGCTTGAAGGAAGGCATGGTTATCACGATCGAACCGATGCTGAATGCAGGGAAATATTTCTCCAAAGTGGACTTGGACGGTTGGACCGCACGAACGGTAGACGGCAGCCTGTCCGCACAATATGAGCATACCATAGCCATTACGAGCCAAGGCCCGCTGATTTTGACCGAACAATAATCGTTCCCGGGGGGAAGCTATGATTTCTTTTTACCGAAAATATTGGAGAACGGCTTTCGATATCGCGCTGCTGCTGCTAACCGTATACCTGTTCATGCTGCTCTTCAGTTATTTGTACAGAATAGCGACGCCGATTTTCCTGGCATTCGTCATCTATGCCATGATTGAGCCGTTTGCGCGCTTTCTGCACCGCCGCGGAATTCGCAAGTCGATCGCCTCGGCGATTTCGACATTGGTGTTTGTGCTTGTCATTCTCGGCGCGCTTGCCGGTGCGGGAATCGTATTTACGAATCAAATTATGAATCTCATCGACAAAAGCGATGAATACAAAGCGATCTTTCAAAAACAAGTCGTGGAACGGGTGAGCGAGCTGCAGGGACGCTTGTCGCCCGAAGTCGTGGATAAATCGAAGGATTACGCCGCGCAGTTTACGGAAAGAGCTTCCAGGCTGGTGACAAGTTTTCTGTCGGGCTTGGTCAATACGCTAACCTCCTTCTCCACCTTTATTTTCAATTTCATCGTAGGCATCATATTGGCTTATTTCCTCAGCATTGAGATGGAATGGTGGAAGCGGATGGCGAAGGATAAAACACCGAAAACCTTCAAAACCGCGTTCTTTTTCCTGCGGGAAAATGTTTTGAAAGGCATCGTCAGCTATGTCAAATCTCAGCTAAAGCTGATCCTTTTGACGTTTATCGTCATTTTCGCAGCGTTGCTGGCGCTGAAGGTCAATAATGCTTTTTCTATTGCCTTATTGGCTGGATTGTTCGATGTGCTGCCGCTGTTAGGCGTTGCCACCCTCTTCATCCCGTGGATCGTCTACCTGTTCATTGTCGGCGATACGACTTTGGCAATCTGGCTGACCGCGCTATTGGTCGTCGTCATTCTCGTAAGGCAGATCATGGAACCGAAGATAACCGGGGAATCGCTGGGCGTCTCGGCGTTCACGATGCTGTCGTTCATGATCATTTCTTTGTCCCTGTTCGGCGTGGCCGGTGTAATTCTTTCTCCGGTGCTGATCATCTTGATCAAGGCCCTGTTCGATCAGGGGTACCTGCAGCGGTGGATCCGCAAGCCGGAGGAAGAATATCCGTCCGCGTGAGGCGGTCTAGGCCCGGTCAACGGGCTTTTTTTGAAAAAATGCAAGCGCTACTTTACAGATTGATCATACTGTCAGCTTATGGAATGTTATTTCAAATAACAGGGGTGAGTATATGCGGGACAGGGAACTGTTAAAGGTGCAATGGGATCGTTTCATTACGAAGAACGAAATTGACCCTGCTCTGGACGACGTGGTTAAGCAATCTTGGCTGCGGTCCGTCTCTTACGGCGTAAATCCGCTTCAGAAAACAGGGGAGGCATGTATAAGCAGAAATGAATTGGAGTCGCGTTTAATGAAAAAAGACGATCTGCTCCAATTTTCGATACCATTAATGGAATCTCTTTATACGCTGGTGCAAGGCTCCGGTTTTCTCGTTATTCTCTGTGATGAAGAAGGGTTTTTATTGAAGGTTAAAGGAGATTCGAACACATTAAGCGATGCGCAAAAAATGAACTTTAAGGAAGGGTTCTCATGGAGTGAAAAAGCTATGGGAACGAACGCAATCGGCACATGCATCACGCTCGATCGACCGCTCCAAATTTACGCGGGAGAGCATTTCTCCCGCATTTGCCAGACCTGGACATGTTCCGCCTCCCCCATTCATGACCCGGAAGGAAACGTCATCGGCGTATTAAACATGTCGGGCCCGTTTGATAAAGTTCACCCGCATACTTTGGGAATGGTCGTTTCGGCGGTGCTGGCGATTGAAAACCAGTTTCGCTTGAAGGAGAAAACCCAAAAAAATGAAATCATGCAAAGTTATTTGGAAGCGACGATCAACACGCTGCCGGAGGGCGTCTTCATTGTAACCAGGGAGGGAACGATTATTCGGACCAATGAAATGCTGCTGAATACGGTTGGTCTGGATGAAAATAACATGCTTGGCCGTCGCATGGACCAAGTATTTGAACATGAAAGCCTGCGAAACATGATAGCCGCAGAAACGGAAATACTCGACAAGGAAATAGACTTAATGGTGAAAACAAGCCGGGAAATGCGGCACGTTCTGCTGAATGCCAAGCCCATCCGCAGTTCCGCGGGGGAGCTTATGGGATCGCTCATTTCCATGAAAGAAATAAAAAAAGTCAGGCAGTTTATTAACGAACTGACCGGGAGCCAGGCTAAATATTCGTTTGCGAACATTATTGGAAACAGCTCTTGCCTCGCGGCTTGCAAAAACGAGGCGAAGCTCGCTGCCGTTTCCCATTCAACGGTATTGCTATTAGGGGAAAGCGGTACCGGTAAAGATTTATTTGCACAGGCTGTCCATAATGAAAGCGACCGGAGAAACAAGCCGTTCATCGCTATTAATTGCGGAGCGATATCGCGGGATTTGCTGGGCAGCGAATTGTTCGGTTATGTAGAAGGAGCGTTTACGGGAGCGAAAAAAGGGGGCAGCGTCGGCAAGTTTGAAATGGCTGACGGGGGAACGCTTTTTCTTGATGAGATCGGGGAAATGTCTCTGGAAATGCAGGTGCTCCTGCTGCGGGTGCTGCAGGAAAAAGAAGTGGTTCGCATCGGCGGCCACAAAGTCATTCCCGTTGATGTGCGCATCATCGCGGCCACCAATAAAAACCTTGAGGAAGAAGTGAGAAAAGGAACTTTCCGCAAGGACTTATATTATCGGTTGAATGTCATATCCATTAAAATCCCCAGTTTGCGGAAGCGTAAGGAAGACATTGAGCTGCTTGTCAGGAATTTCACTCAACAATTAAATGGAAGATTGAATAAACGGATCAAATTCATTTCTCCGGCCCTTTTTGAGATTTTGGAGAGATATGATTGGCCTGGCAATGTGAGAGAACTGCAAAATGTTCTGGAAAGAACGATAGTCCGATCTACCGGTGAAACGCTGCTGCCGGAATTTCTACCGGATGAACTCAGGGTTGAACTTGTCAGCGAAACCAATAAAGACAGCCTCCCTCTCAAAGAAGATGTAAAAAAACAGGCATTGATTCGTTCCATTCAGGAGAGCACCGGGAACTTTAAGGCGGCTGCCCGTAATTTAGGCATATCGCGCAGCACATTATACAGGCAATTGAAAAAATATAATTTGCAGTAGCAAGCAATTTCAAAGTGTTCCATTTTGTATCATTGTGTCCCGTTTAGCGGCACGCATGAGACACAATGGGACATTTTCTTTTTTGCCTTTCCTGATCAATCAAGCTCTGCGCCGTTGGCACAATTCTTGCAGCCATTCTTCTTTAGAAAGCCGCTTCAATTTAAAGGAGGAGAACGAATGTCAATACCTGTGGAAAAAGTAAAATGGATGTATGAAACCATGGTCAAAATTCGGTACTACGAAGAAACCATGGTGAGCGCTTATGCGGAAGGGAAGCATCCGGTCTTTAACATTGGCGCCGGCCCGGTTCCTGGCGAGATGCATCTATCGGCGGGACAAGAACCCGCCGCTGTCGGCATCTGCGCACATTTGCATCAGAACGATACGGTGACAGCTCCTCATCGTCCTCATCATAACGCAATCGCGAAGGGAGTTGACCTGGACCGGATGACAGCCGAAATGTTCGGCAAAGAATCCGGACTAGGCAAAGGTAAAGGCGGACACATGCATCTCTTTGATCCGAGCGTTAAATTTTCCTGCGGGGGCATTGTGGCCGCGGGTATACCGCATGCGGTAGGCGCTGCTCTAGTTGCCAAAATGAAGGGGAAGGATTGGGTGGCCGTTGCGTTTATAGGAGAAGGTGCGGCGAATGCGGGCGCCTTTCACGAATCCTTAAATCTGGCAGCTCTCTGGAAGTTGCCGGTCATAGTTGTGATCGAAGATAATGCATACGGCATTTCAGTGCCTAAATCGGCTTCAACCTCTATCGGCTCCAACGACCAACGCGGGACGGCATACGGGATCCCCGGCATGTATGTAAAAGACAATGATCCGTTAGAAATGTACCGGGTTTCCGGCGAGGCGGTCGAACGGGCACGCAGGGGTGAAGGGCCAACCATCATCGAAATCGAAACGTACCGCTTCTTGGGCCATTTCCAAGGAGACCCGGAAGTGTATCGGGAGCGCAGCGAGGTTCCCAATCTGCGCCAGAAAGATCCGATCGAACGGATGAAGGAATGGATCTTGAAGGAACAGTTGGCATCCGCATCCGACATCGAGCAAATGGAGAATCTCGCCAAGCGCGAGGTTGACCGGGCCTACGCATTTGCCCGTGAGAGCGCTTATCCGAAGCCGGAAGCCGCTTTGGAAGATTTGTTCGTAAAAGTAAATTTCTAAAAAGGAGAATCGGAAGCTTATGGAAACGAAGAAAAAACGGCTTTTAACAGGTAATAAAGCGATGGCGGAGGCGATCGCTCTGGAAATGGAACGCGATCCGAACGTGTTTGTGCTGGGAGAGGACGTTGGCCAATACGGGGGGATTTTCGGTTCTACCGAAGGCCTTTACAAAAAATTCGGACCCGATCGCGTGCTCGACACTCCCATTTCGGAAACGGCTTTTATCGGTGCGGCCATTGGCGCGGCGGCTGAAGGAATGAGACCGATCGCGGAATTGATGTTCGTCGATTTTCACGGCGTTTGTATGGACCAAATTTATAATCATATGGCAAAAATCCCCTACATGTCAGGTGGTAATGTCAAGCTCCCGATGGTTCTGATGACTGCGGTAGGCGGAGGCTACAATGATGCGGCGCAGCATTCACAGACCCTCTACTCGTCATTTGCCCACCTGCCGGGTATGAAAGTGGTGGCCCCCTCCACTCCCCATGACTTGAAAGGAATGATGATTTCGGCAATCCGCGACGACAATCCGGTTGTCTTCATGTTCCATAAGTCTTTGCAGGGATTGGGCTGGATGGACCAAATCGATCCCTCTATCGGCGACGTGCCCGAGGAGTCTTACACGGTTCCTCTTGGCAAAGCGAACGTTCTGAGGGAAGGAACCGACGTAACGATTGTAGGCATCCAGATGATGACGCATTATGCGCTGCAGGCTGCGGAGCGGCTGGCCGCAGAGGGCATCCACGCGGAAGTCGTCGATTTGCGTTCGCTCGTTCCGCTTGATAAGGATACCATCCTCAAATCGGTGAAGAAGACTCACCGTTTGGTGGTGGTTGACGAAGATTACCGTTCGTACGGCATGACTGCGGAGATAGCTGCAATTGCCGCCGAAGGAGCGCTGTATGATCTGGAAGCGCCTGTTTGCCGTTTGGCGATTCCGGATGTTCCGATTCCTTACAGCCGTCCTTTAGAGCATTACGTCATTCCCGGACCTGAAGGCATTTATCAAGCAGTCATAAACCTAATGGAAAAATAGTAGTCGGGAGGTAACGCATTTGCCTGCAGAAATTGAAGTCTTATTACCGGAAACAACTGAGGATATCTTGGAAAGCTTGATCGTTTTTTGGCACAGCTCAACAGGCGACCCTATCGAAAAAGGCCAGGTTTTAGTTGAGGTTCAAACGGAAAAGGCTGTCTTTGAAATCGAGGCTCCGGCAAGCGGACGGCTAGGCCGGATCATAAAAAAACGCGGCGATGTAGCCAATGTCGGAGAGGTATTGGCTGTGATTGATCAAACAGATGCCGCAGATGAGACTTCTCAGACCGAGCAAATTTGCGAAACGCAGGCGGCCCCTGAAGGACAAACGGAGCCCTTATCTGTGCAAGTTCCGCCAAGGCTGCGCCGCATGGCCCGTGAACTCGGGGTCGATCTGTCCCAAGTCGTCGGAACCGGCCCCAAAGGACGGATTACGGAGAACGATATCCAAAGCGCCGTAAAACAGCCTTCCTCCGGCGAATCATTCATGGAAACTACGGCCGTTCGCAAAACAATCGCCAGAAGAATGATGCAAAGCTTGCAGCAGTCCGCTCAGCTTACCTTAACCGCTTGGGCAGACGTAACGGCCTTATCCGAGCAAAGAAAGGTGCTGGCTCCCGAAGCAACCTGGAACATTTGGGCAATGCGCGCCGCGGTGCTAGCCATACTTCAGCACCCGTACATCAATTCCGTCTGGGAAGAGAACGGCATCCGTCAATTTGAACATGTCCATCTGGGTGTGGCTGTCAATACGGAGGAAGCTTTAATAGTGCCGTGCATACGACATGCCGAGCAGATGACTTTGCTGCAGTTTAACGAGGCAGTGAGCCAAAGCGTCCAGAAGGCGCAGTCCGGCAGGCTGGCAAGCGCCGAATTGTCCGGGAGCACGTTCACCGTCACCAACCTGGGCACTTTCGGCATTGAATTCTTCACCCCGATTCTGAATCCGCCTGAAGCTGCTATATTGGGAGTAGGGCAGATCGAAAAGAAACTGGCGCTGAATAACGGAAAGCTCGCGGAACAAGCCAGACTGCCGTTAAGTCTGACTTTCGATCATCGAGTCATCGACGGCGCGCCTGCCGCTAAATATTTGCAATCTCTGAGTAAGCTTCTGGGGGATCCATGGAGCTTGATGTAACCTTCCATTTGCGGAGGTCGCGTCAATTAGAAAGCCAGGGTGTAGCGAACATTCTCGTTCACAGCCTTGGCTTTTTTATCTTGTGAGCAAATGTCCATAATTAACACTCCAGCAGAACTTCTTTAGAAATAAATATTCGCTCCGCCTATTGTAATACCTTACATGATATGTTATATTAAAAGCGTCAATTATCAAGGGTTTCAGCCATTTCACACCACATATTTTGATCAGTCATGAGGCCACGATTACGTGGTAAAAATGATCCACGGGAGGGATTGCTATGGATTCGTCACTGCAAATTCCGCAAGGAGAAGAAATGATTAAAGTGGAAATGACTGTGAAGGAAGCGTTGGCATTAGCAGGCGCAAAATTTCCGCAAAATCACAAGCTTGAAACAACCGCTGTTCAAAAAGTTAAAAAGTCACTGGAAAACAAGCTGCTTTCTCCCAACCATTAAATTTCCTCAAACCAGCCCTTCGGCGCGATCACGGATCGCCCGTCGGGCTTTATTTTTTAGCGAGTCGTATCAAACGAATTAGGGGAATCCATACTAAGAATGGATCATAAGAACTTTCCTGCACAAAGGAGTGAATCGCATGTCTCACAAGCAACAAGGCCACGGCAGCCAGAACACCGCCACCCGCACTTCGGATAAAAATAGCGGCGGCAAGGGCAAGAAGTAAGCTTAATACAACCCACCCAACGGAGGCTCAGTATGATCGATAATTTGGAAAGCAGCTACGACTGCGCGAATGCCGGCGCCGATCTGCATAGTTTGAAGGAGGAATGGCACTCCCTGCAAAATGCAGGCGGGCTTTCGAAAGAGGAGCAGGATCGAAAAAACCGGATCGAGAATCAGATATCGTTTATCGAGAATAAGTGCTCGATTCATCATTAAAGTGAAAGGAAGAGCTTGGCTCAAGTCGCCAGGTTCTTTTTTTGCTGCTCGATGATGACAGCGTACACCTTGTCCGGACCGTGTACGCCGATGGTCAGGTCGTTCTCTATGTCGGCGCTGTGGCTCGGGCCGGTGATCATATTAATGGAGGAGAATTCGTAAGTTTTCTTCACGAGCTTCTCCGCCTTCTCGCACCACTCAGGCTCCCCCCTCGAACAAGTACGGACGTAACGATTCAAAAGTTTGACAACGCTCTCTCCCACCTGCGGATACATGACATCGGCGACATCGAGAGCCAGTGCTTCCCAGAGCGTTTCCCTGACCGTAGATCTTCCAACCTGAAAATGTTGGCGATTCCCATAAGATTCCTCTCTTCGTCAACCTCTATATGGGGTATTTTCGTTCCATTCTCGCAGAAAAATAGTTGGCAAGAAACATGGTGACGGCAATATCGTCAATCGGCATAAAAGGCAGTACATCCGGCAGAACACAATAGAGCAGCACGGGCACGGCAAACCACAGCTTCTCCGCAAGCGGAATCTTCGGCGATATTAATAGCCTGAACACTCTTACAAATACATGCTTCCAATGACGGAGCGACAGAAGTTTGCCCATATCTTTTTCACAGCTCCTTTAAAATGGATCTACATTTGTGTTCCTAGTATCTGCGCTTTGAATTAAAACAAGTCCGCCTCCCGGTTATACAGCAACTTTTCGACATCAATACAAACATTTCCTTTTTTTCTGAAAAACAGTTGACTCACGACCGATACTCGCGTATATGTTAACCATTCATTATTCTGATCGCAGATGCCGCCGGAGCTTCCGGAAGGCGTACGTAACGCGCTCGCCGACTCCATCACCCTTGTATTCGCTTTTGCCAAAAAGAGAGCGGGAGAACCGGCCGGACAGCCAATCTCCCGCTTTTCATTTATCGTGGGTTAACCTTCCATCGCTTGTAATCGGAATGGCGTCACCCAAATAGGCAGGTTTGGCCTTGAACAAATTGACCATAAGAAAGTCCTTGTTCCTGGCGGCGATTTCCCGCAATTCGAACTTCGGCATCCCTCTGTATGTTTGTAGGTCCGAGGCCACTCCATAGGCTTCCAAGCCCAGCTTTCTAGCCATATAGACCGCTCTCATCAGATGGTATTCCTGCGTCACGACCACCACCTTTTCCACTTGAAAAATATCCCTGGCCCGGTATACGCTCTCATATGTGCTGAAGCCCGCGTGGTCCATGAAAATCCGATCGGGTTCGACCCCGCGTTCCTCAAGAAACGACCTCATTGCATTAACCTCATCATATTCGACTCTGCCATGGTCGCCGCTCACCAGGATCTTGTCCGATACGCCCCGATGATACAGCTCGAGCGCCGTCTGCAAACGATCGTGCAGCATATCGGAGGGGTTCCCATCCGGTTTTACTAAAGCACCCAGCACCAAAATGGCATCTGCCGCAGGAGCATTCCCAGCGTCTACCAAATAGCGGGAGCCCTCTGTTTTCACCATTTGATTAATCAGTAAAACACATGTGATTCCGAGAATTGTTAAACCGGCAAAATATAAAGAAAGCTGCCCCAGTCTTTTACCCATATTCCGTCTCTCCCATCGATTCTTCTCAGCTCTATTGGCAGCCTATACAGAATATGACGAAGAGTCGAGTAGAAAAGTTCCCACATGGGAAAAACCGCTGATCGCTCAACGGCAGCAAAGCTCCTTAATTAATCCGTTTTCTCGTCAAGATACAGGGAACGCCTCTGCCGACAGCTCCCGGCTCTGACATTTTTGCCAAGTACTTAAGTCCTCTGGCACATTGCTGCTTGCACACGAAGCAAGTGGCAGACTCTACGATCTTCATCGTATACTGCGCTTTTCCTGAAGAGAGCTGCTTTTTCTTGAGCTTGCCTTTTCCGCTCTTTCCCGCCATATCGATTCCTCCTACGGTCACGTGAGCATCCTGCACGTAGAATGCCGTTTCCCTAGTATATGAGAATCATATGAAAGGGGTTCTTTGATGAACGGACGTTTATACGACTTCCAAGGCTTTTAGCAAAATTCCGGCGACTTCCTCGTACATCTGCGGAAATTGGGTGATCGGCAGCGGATTCATACCGAATCCTGCTTCTATGGTGAATCCCGGCCTCCGGAATTCCTGTATGAACCAATCCTTATATCCCGCATCGCTCCCTGTAAGCTTTACCGCTTTATACCCGCTTACCTGCGTAAAAAGTTCGGCAATGGCCGCAGCTTCCGGAGGCTCCATATCGCGGTAATTCCAATAAATCTCCCGTCCTTGCGTGTGCAGCGCTATGACGAGCTGGAAATCATGTCTGCAAGTGAAATACGCCATCGCCACAGCCTCCGGCTCCGTAAGAGGCGCTATTCCCGTGAAATCACGCGGTCCCGGCTCCATAACCGACCGCCGCTCGCGCTCCTCCTCCCAGTGGGCGGGAAACTGATCATTCAGATCAACCCCGCGAACATTAGCCTTCCAGTTTGCGAAATTCTGTGAGCTATTGTTCCAATGCAGCAGTTCCTCGTAAAACGGATGTCCGGCATGGAGCCCTAGCTGAACCAGCTCTACACCGTCAGGATTGACCATAGGAACCGCCCAGAGACTAGTATCCTCAAACAGCTTCCCTACATCCGTCTTGCGAAGCGCCGCTTCACAATTTACAGCATAAGCATAGTCCTCGATAAATTTCATCAACAGCGTCGTTGTGATCCACTCATTGGCATGAAAAGCGGCATTGACATGAATCGACTTGCTCCCCTTTCCCAAGCGAACTGCAGGTATCTCTTTTCCCAACACACTCTCGCCGATCGATTCCACATGTATAAACGGAAACGAGCTATGCAGTCTCATAAGATCCTCCGCCATCCTTATATACCCATAGATTGAACTCGTATTCACGATGCTGACGCCCATGATCAAAGCCCCCCTTGAAATGACATGTTCGGCTTTATATGCTTATGCCCCGGCGCGCCTATATAGCCAATCATCGGCCCCTGCATACTCTCCTTCTGCATTTTCACGTATCTATACCCTTCTCATCGTATCACATACTTGGATCTAAGCGTCGCGATCACTTGATCGGTTTTTAATACATCCGCATATTTTTGGCGTAAATCAAACAAACTCTGTTCATGCGATTCCATGGATCGATCTCCGACAGCATCCTCGACAACAATTGGCCTGTATCCATACTGCAAAGCATCTACAGCTGTGGCACGAATACATCCGCATGTGGTACAGCCTACAATAATAACCGTATCTATTTTACTTGCCGTCAAACGCGAAATTAAATCGGTGCCAAAAAAGGCGGAAGCATACTTCTTAATCATTAACGTGTCTCCCGATTGAAAATCCAATCTTGGATCGACGTTTACCGCATTCGTTCCGGTTTTTAATGTGCGTAGCCCCTCCATTTTCTGAAACCATATTCCAGAGTCAGCAAGTGTTGCATCATCATACGAGATGGTAGTAAAAATAGACGGCATACCCATGCTGTGCGCGACATCCAGGAGCTTATTTATTTGTGTGATCTGGGTACTTAGATCAGACCCCATCGGCATGGTCGAATCAGTAAATCCATTGATCACATCCACAACGATTAAGCAGGGTTTCTCGCCAAAATCCAACGGCTTCCCAAATCCTCTTTCTTTAAAAAAAGTTTCATCATCCTGAATATTAGCCACTCTGATTTCTCCCCCGTATCCCTAATTTATGTGCCTGATATGCTCTAATCCATCAGTAATTTTATTCGTTTAAAACGAATGAAATTCGCCAAATTGTCTGCCAAAGTGAAGCAATGGAGGTTTAGATTCATTCAGCTCTACGTTTTCAACTAACCCGATAAATAGAGTATGATCTCCGGCTTCGACTACTTGGTCTACTTTGCAATGAATACTCGCTAGCGCATTTTTAACCTTATAGTTATAATTGCCCACACTTTCAGCATATTCCTCAAAAAACTTCGGTATGCCTGCAGAGGCTCCGGCTTTGGCAGGCTGCAGCTGATCTTCCGCCAATATGCCTACGCTGAATCGATCATGATCGATGATGGCCTGCGTACTGGCTGCTTTAGTGGCCAAGCTTACTAATATTAGTGGAGGATCCATAGATATGGAACAGCATGCGCTCACCGTTAGGCCCCATGGCCGATTATCTATCTCGGTCATAACAATCGTGACGCCGCTGGCTAACCGACTCATGGATTCGCGAAAATTATCTCTTACTTCACTCATCGTTTAATCTCCCCTTTTTTTATTATGATGGAAGTCCAATGGATTTACGGATGCGGTCCATAGATGCTGTTCTGTCGTACTCATGGTACAGACGCTCACGCAGCAGAGGAGCAGGCAGCGCGTTGACGTTCTCGACAAGACCGATCCGGCCGAATACGCCGAATGTGTTGTGCTGGGCTCATAGATTCCGGCCATGATATGGATACCGCCGGACGTAGCCGGATGAACGATCACGTCTGGAATAAGTTGACTTTTGCAATACACGGTTCGATCATCTCGAAGACTTTCTTTAAACTCGTCTCCTGTTTTCAAATACTTCGATAACTGCATTTTCATTTTTCTTCCTCCTCGGGAATCAAAAACATAAAATAATTAACTAAAACTATTTATATTTATTAAAACTATCAAAATTGTCATCAACAGTTTATTTTACTTTCTCCCTGCTGTCAATATGTTTTTTACAGAAAAAGGGGGAGATCGAATTTCAAGTTCGTCTCCCCCTTTTTACCTTCGTCAAGCTATACCATCCCTTGATTTACAAGGGTTTCATCTCATCAATGACAACATCCCCATCTTTCACAATCAACTTGTCATCCAGATATAATGTACAATTTTTCATTGGTAAATCGAGATGGCAAGGGGTGTCATTCGATCCTCCCAATTCATTGTTAGGCCCTAATGAGAATAAAACATTTCCATAAAAGGCCCTGCCGTCCATGCCGAATGGAGTATTGTCGAACGCCAAGCTGTGCCATTGTGCCCGCTCGTTAAGCCCCCAGCCGATGTGGGAGATCCCGTAAGCGCGGGGATCGTTAAAGCTCTCGATATAGTCCTTCATTAACATGGCGTCGAAACCGCCTTCAATTTTGGTTACAAACCCGGCTTTGACCGTCAAATGAATCGGATCCTGGACATAGCGGTTAAAGGGGAACAAAATATCTCCTTTATCCATAACAACAATGCCGTCGACTCCGCCATCGTTGGAGGTAGCTGCCGAAAAACAGCTCGGTAAATGATCCCATTTCCCCGGCTCGTCGGCGAAACCGTACTCGATCAGGAGAGGATATTGCCCCAGCTTATATCTCACATCCGTACCCGAGGGATTGGTGAATCTTAGTTCCTTTGCGTTTTTCAGCAAATCTGCTGCGTAAAGCACTCTTTGCTTATCGCTTTCTTTGGGAAACATTCTTTTGATCACAGGGAGCGGCTCAACGACCATCAATATTCTTACGCCGCTTGCTTGAAGCTCCAACTGCTCTTTGGAAAATAAAAGGAGTACTAAATCGATGAGCAGATCGGCTTTTTTGAGCACATCCACGGCTACCCGATTATCCGTTAAAGGCGTAGTACCGAATGAGCCCGTACCGCCTCGATTGACCGGCGGCAATTTTAACTCAAAACTGTTTGCGCCGATTTGAGAAGCAGCAGCCAAAAATGCCTGTGCATAGTCGGCCCTAACATCGCCAGAGGTTAATACAGCCATGGTTTCTGTTGGTTTTAATTTACACAATTCAAGTTCTTTCTTAAATAACGCCACCATTTCTTCGAATTCATTATTCAATCCAAACACCTCTTTCAATTTGATTGATTTGTAAGCTTTTCGATAAACGAAACGATATAGTCCGCTGTTTGTTCAGGGGCATCCTTGTAGATCATATGGGCTACATCTTTGACTTTTTCAACTTGCATGCGTGGATTGATTGTTTTTAATACCTGCAGTTCATCCTCGCGAATCGTGTCTCCATGTTCTGCGGCGAGCAGCAGTGTAGGTACAGTCAGCATTTTGACGTATACCTGAAAAGGTTCCCTTAAGAGTGAGTGATAGGATTCAATGAAAGCATATAAATTTACATTACGATACTCCTCGGCTCTTTCAGCCACCTGCTCTTCCGTAAAGGAAGGTGGAAGCAGGCTGCGGAACAAATCCAATTCTCCTTGATCAACGGCTTCCTTTTGCTTGATAAACATGGACATCGCATTGGGATATACGGATCGCTGGCCCGGCCCGTTAACCGGCGGATCAATCAAAACCATACCGGAGATAAGAGCGCCATACCTGCTGCCGAATTGCGCGGAAAGTCTGGCTCCCATGGAGTGCCCAACCAATACCGGGGATTGCGGATTCGCGATTAATGCGTTGATTACGTTGAGCAAGTCCTCCGTGTAATCCTCCAGTAAGTAACCGGTTTTAGGTGCGTCGGACAGCCCCCGCCCCCTGATATCCATGGATAACGAATAAAATTTATCCGGCATCAGCCCCAGGATTTTGATGAAGGAATGGCTATAGCTGGTAATTCCGGGCAAAAAGATGATCGGAATACCGTTTTTATCCCCTTTGGCAATGAGATGAATATCAGCATTCATGCCCTTTACGACGATGTGCTCGAAAAAATCGCTTGTATTCATGTTCTCCCCCCTGCTTCCAGCCTAGTTAATAATCCCCTACATATATACGATTTTGTTAATACGATCCAAAAAGCGTATTGCCCAAACCCCTCCATTCTTTAAAAGCCTGAAATGATTGAATTATGGCGAGATTATGATATAATAAATATTCGACAACTTTAGTTAAGATTTATAAGTTTATTAACTTTTGATAATAAATTGGATTTAGAAAAGGAGTTCAAACATGTACGAGAATCTTCTAAATATATCGGAGGCCGCCAAATTACTGGGGGTATCGCCCAGTACCTTGCGCCGGTTAGAAAAAGACGGATCCGTTGAAGGTTACGGCCTAAAGGTTTTATACACACCCGGTGGCCAAAGAAGATATATGTTGGATGAAGTTCAGCGCCTCTACTCCAATCAAGGTTTCTCTGGACAAATTGGATTCGGGAAAAAATCTGCGCTCCTCATTAGAGACCTAACCATTGCTTTCACTGATCCCCAGTCTCAATTGTCCATTGAGATTGAAGAAGAATTGACAGCGACAAAACAACTGATAGAGGAAGCGTTATTGCACAACATACCCATTATTTTCAGCATGACCATTTACGATTCAACGGATGAGATGTCCCGATTATGGAGTCAGAAATTTCCCTCACTGCAGATTTTGGATCGCCAAAGCACATGGGTGAACATTCATCCGAAACTGATGGACTACTCCTATGACATGATCGATCCCACTGTGTATATTACTTCTCTCTATAATTCACCCGTAGAGGAGTTTCTGAAAGAACGTCAAATCGATACTTTGATCCTGGCAGGGACTACCACCGGCGGAAGCATAAGAGCAACTGCCGTAGAAGCGATCCAAAAGGGTTACCGAGTCATTATCCCCAAAGAGGCGGTAGGCGATCGTAATCCAACAATCCATAACTTAACTTTGCTAGACCTGAATGCCAGATATGCGGATGTCATGAATCTGGATGCGGTCCTGAAAAATATGAAGCCGCTATGCGAGTAGATCGTCTAAAGTCGCACATCAATGAATATCAAGTTAACTCTAACTTGATATTCATTTTTTATTGGGCTACTCCCCTTGTTGCTGCCTCAACTGTTTATCGGTGTTTGAGAAAAGGAATTCCCAGCATTTTCGGGCTTGCAGCATTTCTGTTCGTCAAAACTAGTACGATGATCGTAAGGATATAAGGGGAAAGCTGTAGTAATTCGACAGGCACGCCGATATTCGACGTCTGCAAATATCTCTGTACGGACTCAATAGCGGAAAACAGAAAAGCGCCTCCCACAACCTTCCATGGGTTCCAACCTGCAAAGATGACGGTACACAGGGCAATAAAGCCTCTCCCTGCCGTAATATTTTCCGAGAAAAAACCCAAAATCCCGAGTACGATATAGCTTCCGGCGAGACCCGATAAAGCACCGCAAATGAGTACGCTGCAATAGCGGAACCAATCGACCTTTTTGCCTGCCATATCCACGGCCAGCGGGTTATCCCCTACGGCTTGAATACCGACTCCAAATGAGGTGGAGAACAAGATGATATTTACAACCAGGGTAAGAATGAGCACCGCGTAAACAATAAAATTTTGATGGAATACAGACTCCCCTATAAAAGGGATTTTGGATAGAAATCCGAAATTGATCGGTTGAAACACATCGACATATGTTTTAATTTTTAACATCTGGAACAGGTAGGTGGTGAGTCCAAGTCCAATCAGCCAAATGGAAATTCCGCTTATGATCTGATCCGCCTTAAACGAAATCGTAAGCAGCCCGTGAATCAAGCTCAAGACCATTCCCGCTAGTATTCCGGTGAGAAGACCTAACCATGGACTTCCGCTGCTGTTCGTCACCAAATAACTGGTTAAAGCGCCTACCAGCATGTAGCCTTCCAGCCCTATGTTATACACGCCTGCCTTTTGCGATATAAGCTCTCCGAGAGCGGCTGTAATAAATGGAACACAATACATGAACATGCTTGCTGCGATTACTGTTATCATCGTATCAGGCCCTTTTTATCCATAAACATGGATTTGAATTTATTTTCGATCGGTTTTTGAAGCAATAAAGACAGACTGAACAGCGCAATGGATATAATCACGATCGATGAAGGGATACTCATCGTCATTTGGACTGCACGGCCGCCGTTAAGCATGCTTCCGATAATGAATGAGGCAATGGCCACTCCTTTGATATTCATCTTTCCAATCAAGGCAACCATTATACCGAAATAGCCATAATTAAATGAAATCCCGTCCGCGGTCAAGAAATAAATCACGCCGCTTACCTGACACATCCCAGCCAAGCCCGCCAATCCTCCGCTCAGGCCCAAACTGGTTAGAATCGCACGATTCTTATTGATTCCCCCATAGAAGGCGGCCTCCTGATTCATTCCCACCGCTTTCAGCCGGAAGCCGGTTACCGTATGTTTCAGCAAGAAGCCAATAAGCAAAGAAAACAAGATGGCCAGGATCAAACCGGAATGGGGTGTACTCCAGCCGCCGATCATTAACGTTGGAAGCTTGGCCGAATCAACAATCATATCCGTTCTGGCACCGGTTGAAAGCTCGCCTCTCAGATGATAATTAATGAAATAGGCTGTGAAGCCGAGGGCAATGAAATTCATCAGCAATGTGGTAATAATTTCATTTGATCTGAAAAAGGCCTTTAATAAAGCTGGGATTAACGCCCAGAGGCTGCCGAATACAAAACTGGCAATGATCACAAGCGGAAGATGAAGGTAAATCGGAAGTTTGATCATGACTCCAACAAGAACCGCGCCCAAAGCACCAAGCAAAAGCTGCCCTTCCTGCCCGACATTCCACATCCCGCTGCGAAAGGCAACAACGCTTGCCAGTCCGCAGAATAAAATGGGTACCGCAATATTGATGCTGCTGCTTAACACTTTAAGATTCCCGAAACCTTTTTGCAGCAAAGCCCCAAAAAAACTCAAGGGATTATATCCAAAAGGAAGCACAATCATAGCTATAGTGATTATCGTAAGTACAATCACACATGAATAACTTACTACCTTGCCTGAAGTGGTGCCGCTAACCATTTTCCCAATCACCTGCAATATACCTCCCTAAATACTGCATACTCATTTCTTCGTTGGAGAGGATCATCAACCGCCCGTTATACATCACAGCGATTCGGTCGGCGATATGCAGAACCTCCTCATAATCCGTAGCCACGTAAATGATCGCTGATCCCTTACTCGCCTGATCTCTTAATTTTTGTCTAATAAAATCAATCGTAATCAAATCAAGCCCGCGCAGCGGTTCATGCGCAATGATGATTTTGGGATCAGAGGAAAATTCCCTGGCCAAAATGACCTTTTGTATATTTCCGCCGGATAACGTTCTTGCATGCGCATCGATGCCGGAAACTTTGACATTGTATTGAGTCAAAAGCTCTCCACACGTTTTGTACAAGTGTTTGTAATCAACAATACCATTTGACGAATAGGGAGGTTTTCCCTCATTCCCAAGCAATATATTTTCTGCTATTGTGGTGTTGCCGAGTATGCCCCGTTCGATTCTGTTTTCCGGGATATAGCTGATTTGCAGAGCTCTCAGCTCGAACGGGGAAAGATTATGAATATTTTTCCCTTCAAGAAAAATTCCACCCTGATCAATAGCTTGGAAGCCTGTCATCGCCTCAACCAATTCAGTTTGTCCGTTCCCGGCGATTCCCGCAATGCCGAAAATTTCCCCTGCACGAACGTCGAAATTGATTCCTTTGAGTGACGATGATTTCTTGATGCCATGGATGTGAAGATCTGTAATTTCCAATAAAAGCTTTTGTTTAGCTTCCACATTCGTCGCTCTTTCTCTCGCTGGCAGCTCTCTTTTGCCAAACATGGTTTCTGTCAGTTCCTGCTTGGAGGTTTGCGAAATTTCGAAAGTTGTCATGTTTCGACCGCTCCTCATCACGGTAGCCCTGTCGCATTTTAACGCTTCATCCAATTTATGAGTAATAATGACTACGGAAAAGCCTTTTGCGGTCATCGAGTGAATGATCTCAAACAGCTTCTCGTTCTCTTGCGGCGTAAGCAGTGCGGTAGGCTCATCCAGAATCAGGATCTCTGATCCCTGGTAAAGAGCTTTCATGATCTCCACCAACTGCTGCTCCCCGATGGACAAGCTTTCTACCTTTTCCTTAGGGTTCAAGTTAAAACCCAGCTCCTCAGCGAGCAGCATCGTTTCATGATGCATTTTTTTCTTATCGATTAAGAAAAGATTTTTTTTCGGAAACTTGCGAATCATCATATTTTCACTGACGGTGAGCGTAGGAATCAGACTGAAATGTTGTGAGACCATGCCGATTTTGTGGTTGATCGCATCAGCGGAAGAATGCAAATTGACTTTTTTCCCCTTGATAAAGATTTCACCTTGATCCGGAATCATTTGCCCGTACAAGAGATGCATTAATGTGGTTTTGCCTGCCCCATTCTCACCCAGTAAGCAGTGTAGTTCCCCTTCTTTGAGTTCAAAATGAACGGAATCATTAGCGATCACTTCACCAAATTGTTTGTGGATACCCACCATATTAACAGCTAAATGACCAGACAAAGCAATACCCCCCTTATAAATAAAATAGGAGATTGCGATGTGATGTACACACCGCAACCGGAGCCAGCAATTATTTTTTCTCAAATCTTTTGAAGTCTTCCCTGGTTGTCTTGACCGGTACAATAATTTCGCCGGATTTGATTTTTGCTTGGGTTTCCTCCACTTTCTTCTTCACTTCGTCAGGCACATTGGTCAGTGGAGTAATCACATCCCAACCATCCATCAAACCGAACTGCTTGACTTCCTTCTTCAAAGCGTTTGCTTTGAACTGTTCAAGCGACCATTCGGCAAGCTTCGCAGTTGGAACCAAGAAGCTGGTTATCACTTGCTTCGGAGCAAGCGGGCTTTGGTCAAGAGCCTCCCCGATGATATACACGCCCTTTTCCTGAGCGGCTTTAATGATGCCAAGACCTGAATTATCGGCAAATTGCAAGATCACATCCGCACCTTGAGAAATGACCGTGTTTGCTGTCATGTACCCTTTTTGAACGTCAACCCAATCCCCGGTATACGCAACGATTGGCTCAATCTTCGGATTTACCGAAAGCGCGCCTTCAAAGTAGGCATAACCTATGCGAATACAAGGGGCTATACCCTCAGTACCGACAATAAATGCAATTTTATTGGTTTTGGTCATGAGTCCTGCGGCAACTCCTGCCAAGTATCCGCCATCCCACTCTTTCCCGTTCACGCTCGTCACATTATCCGGCAATGTTGCCATTCTCGCTTCATCCAAATGGGCCATAACAAACTTCACCTTTGGATACTTCGGTGCAACCGGAACAAGTGCTTCATACCATAAATCTTCGGTGAAAATGATATCTGCCCCGGAGCTGGCCTGCTGCTCGAGCACATTACCATAATCGGCGGCGGGCACCATATCGGTAAACACCGCTTCCACTTCCGGATGATTTTTCTTTATTTGCTCGTAAGCTTCAAAATAGCTTTGTGACCATGAACCGTCTTTTCTGGATCCGGTGGTGTCAAAGAACATTTTAATTTTATTGGCGTCGCCGCCGACGTTAGCGGTTGCCTCAGCTGCTTTAGGAGCGTCAGAAACTTTAGCAGTTTCCTCCGTTTGCCGGGCGGTATTGGCGCTTCCGCTTGAGCAGCCTGCAATAATCGTCATCAGTGAAACCATTAAAGCCACGACTTTAAACATCCCTAAATAACGTTTCATTGTTTACCCCCATTTCGTATAGACCGGATTATTTTTTTACTTCTTTTATGTACACGCCTGCCGTAAATCTCCTAGGATGGAAGTCCAATGGATTTACGGATGCGGTCCATAGATGCTGTTCTCTCATACTCGTGGTACAGACGCTCACGCAGCAGAGGAGCAGGCAGCGCGTTGACGTTCTCGAAAAGACCTATCCGGCCGGCATGCGAATCTGTGGTAATGTCCCAAATAAAGTTCATTAACAGGTTCTTTTGCTTCGAGCTCATATCGCGTCCGAACAGCAGCTCTTCCAGTTTGCCGCCGATGTACGGATGCTCGTAATCTTTTTCGGAGAAGCGCATAACCAGTCCTTGGCCGCACAGTTCCTGCAGGTGGTGAATGATTTGCGGGTAATAGTTGATGCCGTGCAGGCGTCCTGCCGTCAACATGTTCACATCCGGCCACATCACTTCGTCCTTGGTCGGTTTCGCCAATGCCTCGGATGCCAGGACATAAGCTCTCAGGGTTTGTGCATATTGGATTACTTCCGACACGATTGAGCGCACTCCCGGAATTTTGCCAGTTCCAAGCGCTTCAACAATGAGTTGAGCCGCTCCCGCATACATTTCGGCCTTCGTGGCCAGACGGGAAAGAATGTGCCAGTGTGCGCCGAGCACGACTGTGCCGTACAGCTCATTAAGCTCGGGCACTCCGTAGTTGAAGATTCTCCAATTCTCTACAAACACGTTGTCAAAGATCAGGAACGAATCCATTTCTTCACCGCGTGATTTCACCGGATGGTCGAATGTGCCGGCGGGATCGGAAGATACGGTTTCACGGCATACGATATGAATCCCCGGAGCATTAATCGGTACTGCCAGCCACAGCGATTCCTCCGGAAGCAGGCCTGGACGTATCAGGTTGGAAAGAATCATTTCATTGCCTTGCGATGAGATGGAGCCTACCGCTTTCGCTCCGCTGATATAAATCCCTTCCGAAGTTTCCTTCACTACTCTCAGCAGAGCAGGTGTCGAATCTCCGCCTTTGATTTTCGTACCCAGTTCGTCGTCGAACATCCGCGCACCCCCGGCAGCTGCTTTCGAGCGGTCATTCTGCGGATCAACGAGAACTTCAGGTCCCATTAAGTTGTTTTTTTGGGCGTAATCGATATAGTGTAAAACATTTTCTGCATATTCAGGTCTTTTGGCGCGGAATGCGGAAAGATTCGCCGCCATACCGACTGGAACAAGCGGAGCAAGATCGAAGGGACGGCCGAACACGCCGAATGTTTCCCAAGCTACAAATTCGGTCAATGCTCTGCGGGTGACCAGGTCTTCTTTTGTTCTCGGAATCATCCAAGCCGTACTCACACGCTCACCCTCCGAGTTCTTATAAGTCAGAATGTCCTGGGTTTCCGGGTTGTGCTGGGCATCATAGATTCCGGCCATGATATGAATACCGCCGGACGTAGCCGGATGAGCGGTCACGTCTGGAATAAGTTGACCTTTGTAATACACGGTTCGATCGTCCCGAAGACTTTCTTTAAACTCGTCTCCTGTTTTCAAATACTTCGATAATAACTGTTTCGTTTCCATCCTTGTTCCTCCTCAAATTTGGAAATTTCTTGTACCTATAAAATCATCAACTATGATCCAATCCAACTATTTTAGGGTTAAATAGATCCCTGTAAAAATTCATTATGATCACCTCCTCCCTATTATAGACAATAATTTATTTATTAATGTTATAAAAATGTACATTTTATGTTATATTGATGTGATAATGAAGGTAAATAGTGATTTTATAAATTATTCATTCATCTACCGACTTGGCAACCGTCTTTTTTGTATTTTTTTTCAAGAAAACCATATTAATCAAATCAATTCATTCATATAATGTCATTTATATGTTATCAAACTTTCCAAACTTCTCTTTTTTTTAAATTCTATTTCATATTTATCTTTATGTCAACATGATTTTCTGACTAATTGAACAAGTCAAACTTTTTTAGATAGAGGTAATTGACCCTGTCGAAACGCCAGTTCTCAACGATTGCGGGTTTTTCGCCTTGTTCTGGAGTGAGATTAATGAACGATGAACGATAATCTATCATGATCATTACATTAAATGTAATAAAAAACAAAAAGGAAATGCAGCCTTTGGCTGCTTCCAGACTGTCGAGCCAGACGATTGAGCGAAGCTTCGCGGATGCCAAAGAGCTCCATGAGCTTCGCTATTGCCGATTCCGGGGCAAGAAAAAGTCCAGGAGCAAGCAATGATGACGGCAACGGTACAGAACATAAAAAAAGATCGCCCTCTACCTAGCCAAGAAAGCTAAGTAGAGGGCGATTGGCGTTTGTGGCCAGGAGAATCTGACCGGGCTGCTTCACTCAGCCCGGTCACCTCATACAATATTCGGCACCTGCCAGACAACAGGCGTGATAGAAATCTGATCCTTCAGCCAAGTTTCGGCAATTTGTTTGAACAATGCGGGCTCGCCGCTGCAAAAAAATTGGTGAACCGGGACGGTCCCCGACGCGGCAAGCATTCCCCTGTGATACAGGATCGTACTGATTTCCCTCGCAGTTTCGTCTGCAGAAGATATGAGGGTAACATCCGGTCCCATGAATTTGGAGATCGTATTCATCAAAAACGGATAATGGGTACACCCCAGGATCAGGCAATCCATAGGTTTTTCGATGAGCGGTTTTAATGAATGCTCCACCGTTTGGAGAGCTTCCTCCGCATCGAACAGTCCCTTTTCCACAAGCGGAGCCAGAAGCGGACAAGCTTGGCTGTACACTTGAATGTTTGGCGAAATGCTTTTTAACGCTTGCTCATAAGCATTGCTGCGAATCGTTCCTTCAGTGCCGATGACGCCTACTACTCCGCTGCGCGTCGTTTTAATTGCAGCTCTCGCTCCCGGGGATATGACCCCAAGCACCGGAATCGACACTTTTTCGCGAATGAAATCAATGGCTACGGCTGTAGCCGTATTGCAAGCGATGACTATCATTTTCGGATCGAACTGAATCAGGTAATCAACGATTTGCCTGGTGAATAATAGTACCTCTTCAGCCAGTCTTGGGCCGTAAGGACTGCGGGCCGTGTCGCCAAAATAAATGACTTTTTCTTGCGGAAGCTGGCGCATAACTTCTCTTACAACGGTTAATCCTCCTACGCCGGAATCCAGGATAGCTATTGCTTGCTGCACACATACACGCTTCCTTTGCAGTTAAATGAGTTGCTTCCGGTCACATGGTTAGAATATGAGACTAGAAGCGGAATGGTACCTGAAGGTCTGTTCGATTCAACTTACAAATTTCAACTTCGACAGATTCCTAGGTTATCTTATCAGAAAAGTGCTTTGATTTACATAGGCTTACGGATGCAGCTCGTTTACCAAAGCGAATTCGTAGCCGGCCTTCTTGACCTCTTTGCATATGCGGTCAAGTGCCTCCATATTTTCCCTGGACCCTTGATGCATCAAAATGATGTTGCCTTCATGTAAATTATTCATAATGTCATTGTAAGGATCGTCCGCCCCATTCTTACGCGGCTCCCAATCTCGCATTGCCGTCGACCAGAAAATGGAAGTGTAGCCCATAGACGAAACTAGACTCAAATTGCGCATATTGTAACGGCCGTACGGAAACCGGAAATATTTTTCTACTTCCTTGCCGGTGATTTCCTTGTACATGTTCTCGAAGTCGGTTATCTCCCGCCTGATCTGATCATCGGTAAGCTCATTGAAATCTTTATGAGACATGGTATGATTCGCTATAAAATGTCCATCGTTCACTAGACGCTTCACGTATTCCGGGTGTTTCTTTATGTTGTATCCAGCGATGAAAAAGCTAGCTTTAACATCGTTATCCTTCAAGGATTTCAGCATAAGATCGACGTCAATCAGCGGGCCGCCCGCATCGATGGTCAAATAGACCTTCTTCCCTGTACCCACCCAGACCGCTTTTTGCCCGGCGGTGAAGCTTTTAGTTTCCTTGGGGAAATCGGGAACCTGTCCTTTTTTCTTTTTCATGTAGTACCAAGAAAGAGGTGTACCATCGCCGGTTTGCTGCGGTTTGTCAGCTTGCTCCATGTGGGGAACAGGCAGTGGCGTAGACTTTGGAGAAGGAGATGTTTGGGGCGTAACTGCTGCCGTTGCCTCCGGAGCAGGCGAAGCGGTTGCTTCAATCGCAGGTTTCGGCACAACGGTTTCCTTCAAAGGGGCTGCCGTCGGTACGGCGGTTGCTTGCGAGCCCCCCACAGAAATTCGCGCAGGTTCAGTAGCAGCGCATGCAGCAAGAACTGAGCTGATTAGGATAAGGATTGCAGCATTCGTTGTTATTTTATTCATACCTTCACCTCTTTCAAGCCTCATTTCCTCACCCTTATTCATTTCGACATAAATAGACAGAACCCTGCATCACGCAACGTATCCCGGCTCAAACAAACAAAAGGACCCGCGACAAGGAAAACTCTTGCCGAAGGTCCTGATATGCCCAAACAAAAAGTACAGGTTTAATAGCCTTTTCTTGTCGAACTCCATACCAGCAGCTGAATGATCGTGATGAGAATGAAGGCGGTTAAAGCCAGCATTGGAATTGTAATAAAGCCGAACCAGTGAATATAATCGACGTTGCATGGCACCGGGCCGCAAGCGGTAGACGCTTCTTCGAACCAATTCGTTTCCTGCATGAGGATATGGTAAACGGATACCCCCGCTCCCCAAATCGTTAAAGGAAGCACATAGATGCACATCTTGTAGTCTTTTCGCGCAGCGGCAATACCCAAAATGATAACGAGCGGATACATAAGGATTCGTTGGTACCAACATAGCTTGCAAGGCAAATAATGCAGCACCTCGGAAAAATATAAACTGCCTAAGGTGGCAACTAAGGCAACGGCCCAAGAGAGATGCATGCCGTTTTCTTTGATAGATCGGTTTCTATTACTCATATGCTGGTTCCTCCCCTTATCTTCCATTATATGAATAAGCTAATAGGAAGTCCATTCCGATGAGATCACTCCCTGAGCCAAAATGGGAGAGATGATCGCTGGCTTGATTTTCTTGACCTAAATAAGGATAATAGATGTCCTGCATATGATACGCAGCATCAAAATTGATCGGCACATTGAAATCATTTACAATTAGTTAAACAATGGAGGGATGATAGATGAGTTATTTCGAAGGATTGGGTAAGTTTTTGGAACAGCTTAGAGGAAAGATGTCTTTACGAGAAGCAGCGCAAAAAAGCGGTTTATCCCATGCTTATATACGTGATCTTGAGTTGGAACGCAATCGTTCCACGAATGATAAAATCAAACCGTCGCCAAATACGTTAAAAAAGCTTTCCGAAGCCTATAACTGCTCCTATACCAAACTCATGGAAATAGCCGGCTATCTCCACAAAGATGAAGAAACGCAGCCTGTTCATACCGAAATGGATATGGGTGAAGTACTGTACATTGAGGTAGGCGCCCAAGAAATCACTTACCAGACCCAAGGGGGCCAGTTCATCAGGAACATTAATTCACTCACTGATTTTACTGATTTCTTGGAAAAGCTAGATGAGCTCGGTTTCAAAAAATTGGATGCCGATCTATTTGTCAATCTTCATCTAATCAAGAAATATGTCGACAGAGAAGGAAAACTTTATTTCGACAAGCTCGGGAAAGGTAAATCTGTAACAATTTCAGCGCTACGGCAAAAAAAATATCATGACCTTATACTTCGGGCTGTTGCAGACAACAATGGTACTGCACTCGAATACAACTTCGCAAGAGCCAGGTTAGAAAGTATAATCCAACCTGACAAAAGGGAGACATGACACTCAGGGCCCTATGTACAATCGGCTGTGCAACCAAGGTTAACTCGACTGTATATAGTACGACATTTTTCGCTTGTGCGGTTAACATAAGTATATTAAAATTAATAGAAAGTATACATATTTCATTGGGATTTGATTGAATTATCAAAAAAATAGTGCTTTATAACTATATGGTTAAATAAATCACTGACATATTATAATAGTTAAAAGGGGATTTATCGATGCTTCTCACTATTACTCGATTCATATTTTCAGCATTCGAGTTAAGCGGACTAATCATACTTTCATTGTCCCTTTTTCGACTACCCATTCGCTATCATTTATTAAAGATATTTATTATTTCCTTATTGTTAACAGGCCTCTCCTTTTATTTGTTCAATATTGCCAATCTGCAGAATCTAGTTCTCATATCAAACTTAACTATCGAAATCATATTAATCACTATTTTTTTTAGTCTACCCATTTTCTATTCCCTACTCATTTCGGTAATAGGCATTCTAGTTGGTTTTATTGTTGAATATAGCATGACTCTCGTGCTGGTTAATACTATCTCTAGTTTAGCATCAATAACTTCAGACGACTTGCAAGCCAGCATTCTCTATTTATTTACGGGCATCATCCTCTACGGAATTACATTTTTACTGCAGCGAAAAAAAATAGGATTTATGTTCATGATGAACCGGTTCACCATTAATTACGCTTTAAAGGGCTATAACTTTGCTCTATCTACTATTTTAGTAGTCAGCATTTGTTTGTTGGAATTTTCAGCTATTAATTATTACCTATCCGTTCATTTTGTTCCTTTACTCATTCTATCAGCCGTTTTATTAATAGGAATATACATTGCCTACAAACATAACAAACAGCTGTTAAAGCAAAAATACGAAAGGCTGAGTAATGTTGAATATAATCGATAGATCTGCTTTATCGCTTGCTAAATCCATTCGGTCTAATTATACCGAAGCAGCGTCTGAGGAAGTGCTGACTTTTTCTCTAACTGTTTTGTTAAATACAGTTATTGCCATTTTCATCTCCGTGGTGATTGCTTTTTTCACAGGAAATTTTATCTCGGTTATTATTTTTATGACAGGTTTTATCGTTCTTAGAATGATAAGTGGCGGAGTACATTTAACCTCATCACTTGCTTGCTGCATATTTTCTATATTTATTTTTACATTGGGCACCCATCTTACTCTGGACTATTTATACATAGGTTTCACGCTTAATTGTTTAAGCATCATCATACTGTTGTTTACAGCACCTAGCAAAATTGAAAATGTAAGCAGGGTAGACCCCAAACATTATCCAATTCTTAAAGGGGCAGCTCTGATCATCGTGATTACAAATTTTTTCATTAAGTCCGAATTATTATCTTTAGCATATTTCATACAGAGTGTATTAACCCTACCCATTAGTTATACGTTTGTTCATATTTTAGAAAGGAGGTCCTTAAGATGAAAAAATTTATCTCAAAAGTCTCTAATCATTGTCTACTGGCTTTAGCAGGAATTCTAGTTGCAACAACATCATCCATTATTTCTCATCGTCCAGAAGTTCCGGCAGAATTACTCAAAAAGTAACACCCCAAGGCTACCGGAATACTCCGGTAGCCTATCCTTCTCTCATGGAGCTGATCATCGATGCAGAAAATTCCCATTACCCGTGATGGCAAGAGAGGATCGGACATTCTATTAATCGATTCCGATAGAGTGACCAAGATTGAAAAAGTCAGAGATCGTGAATATTTGATCCATACCAAGGAAAACCAATACTATTTGGACATTTCCATCGACAGTATTGAGGAATGGCTGTACGAGGATGGGTTTCGTCTTCTGGATAGCGGGAATATCGTCAACATGAACCACGTTAGTGAATATGATGCAAGTAAAGGACTTGTTTTTTTTGGAGATCCTCTCAATAATAAAACGAAGACGGCTTCAGCAGCAAGAATTCACAAGGAACATATCGAGACTGTGATGTCGCTTTTACAAAGTGCAAAATTGGATCATCCAGAGGGGGATATTGACGACAATTCAAACGCTCGCGACGAGCACCCGTTTGTGTTGGAGGAGGACGATCAATTTTCCCGCTCTTATACGACGATCCGCGCCATGAACGCGAAAAAGAAGGCGGAAGAAAAGATCGTGCACATGGCTTATCACGACTCTTTAACCAACCTGCCTAATCGCTTGTTGTTCCAAAAACGCTTAAAAGAGTGTTTTCAAGAAGCAAAAGAGAACGGCGAAATGATGGCCGTTATTTTTTTCGATTTAGACCGTTTTAAAATCATTAATGATACCCTTGGGCATCACGTTGGGGATCGCCTTTTGCAGTATTTAGCTGGAAAATTAAAAACCTATGTGAACGAGAAGGATGTCGTTGCGCGCTTCGGCGGCGACGAATTCATGATTCTGCTCACGGGCATTACTCATATGAGTGAAGTTTTTTCTTTTGTAAATGAGTTTCCGCAAAGCTTTAAGGAGCCCTTTTACTATGAAGATCAGGAGCTTCTCGTTACGGCAAGTATCGGCATCAGTATATACCCCAACGATGGAACGGATGCGGAAACACTCATTAAAAACGCTGATGTCGCCATGTACAGGGCCAAAGAAAAGGGTGGCAACACCTTCGAGATTTACCATCCGGCGATGAACAAGCGCTCACTGCATCGACTGAATTTGGAAATTCATCTGCGCAAAGCCGTAGAGCGCGAGGAATTCATAGTGTACTATCAACCGCTAGTGGATCTGACGACTGGGAAGATTTGCGGCATGGAATCCTTAGTTCGTTGGAAGCATCCCGAGTTGGGCACGATTTCCCCGGGTGAATTCATTTCGCTGGCGGAGGAAACAGGGCTGATTGTCCCGCTAGGCAACTGGGTGCTAAAGCAGGCTTGTATGCAGAATCACACATGGAGTTTGATGGGATTTCCAAAGCTTTGCGTATCGGTAAATATCTCCGTCAGTCAGTTTCATCAACGAGGTTTCGTCCAATTTATCCAGGAAACGCTGCAGTCCACCGGACTTCATCCGAGTCTGCTTTGCTTGGAAATCACAGAGAACGTTGCCATGAAAAATGTGTCCTACATTATGGATACGATGAGCAAGCTCAAGCAGTTAGGCGTGCAAATCTCCATCGATGATTTCGGTACCGGCTACTCATCTCTCAGCTATTTAAAACGGTTCCGGGTACACACGCTCAAGATCGACCAGTCCTTTATTCGCGAAGTGACGACAGACGAAGACAACGCAGCAATTGTGACGGCGCTCATTGCGATGTCCCAACAGCTTAAAATCAAGTCTTTGGCGGAAGGGGTGGAATCGCCCGAGCAGCTGGAATTTCTCAAATCCCGCGGCTGTAATGAAATTCAAGGGTACATCTTCAGCCCACCTCTTCCGGCGGACCAATTCGAGCTGCTGATCAAAGAAAATAAAAACTTATATCATTAACGAAAAGGAAAAAAGTGATGGATTTTCTGAAACTTTTCTTTCCTTTTTTCGTTTAATAGTCTGGAAGTATTCTACAAGGAGAGGACATGAAAGTCGATGGCAGTGAAACCATTATCCACGTCGGCATTACCTCCCCGCGGTGCAAGGTCTCGAAATAAGAAGCGGTCAATTGGGCAGAGCTTGATGCAGGTTACCTTGATAAGCTTTCTGGTATTATCTTTCTTATTCTCGGGATGGTTTTTCTTCACCGCTTCCGGTTCCAATCTGCGATATTTGATGGCCGATACATTAATCACGACTCAGCACCGACATTGGGCCAAGTATTTAATAGGTTCAGAAGCGCTTCAGCAAAGGGTTGATGATTATTGGAAAAAATTTGATCAAATGGGTGAAGAGAAGGACAAGGGTCTTGTAAAGGTAGAAGCGCCTCCTTCGAATTCCGCTAAAAAGCCGCCGGTCGTTGTTAAGCCCATAGAAGGAACGAATTATAAAGGCTATTTAGTCACCGTCTCCGATCCGAAAAACCTGAAAGTCATAGTCCCTGAAAAGTCGGGCAAGGGCGAAAAGGTCTCTTCCATGGTCAAAAGAACCGGTGCGATTGCCGGTGTGAACGGCGGCGGCTTTATCGACCCCGAATGGAAGGGGAACGGCTTTCAGCCGGAGGGAATCGTATTGTCCGGAGGTAAAATTTATTACAACGACGGCAATTTGAATTCAGTTAAGCATGTGGTCGGTATCGACAAGGACGGCCGGATGGTTGCAGGCAAATATAAGGTGTCTGAATTGCTGGAAATGGGAGTCCAGGAAGCTGTATCGTTCAGTCCTCGTTTCATCGTTAACGGCGTAGGTCAGATCAAGAACCAGAGCGCCGGATGGGGAATCGCTCCCCGAACCTGTATGGCACAAACGAAGGATGGCGAAATTCTTTTCCTCATTATAGATGGACGGCAAAAGCATAGCATTGGCGCATCGCTTTACGATGCTCAACAAATTCTGCTTGAGCACGGCGCAGTGACTGCGGCAAATCTCGATGGGGGTGCATCGACAGTACTCGTCTACGAGGACAAGATTGTCAATAAGCCATCCTCCGAATACGGGGAACGTTATCTGCCAACCGCATGGCTCGTCTTTGATCAGCCTGAGAATGTCAAGGTCAAGAATATTTGGGAAGGACTCGATATCCGTAAAATCGATCCTTCCAAATGGTAAAAATAAAGCGCAGGCTCCGTTCATTAGACACCGTAGGGATCTGCGCTTTATTTGCGCTTTATTTGCGCTTTATTAATGTAGATTAACGATTTCCCAGAATAACCAGGTCTTCTGCCGCTTCGGCTTCTGTTGATTCTTCTTCCTGGGGAAGCTCCTCTGTTTTGTCTGAGCCCTTCCAGGAACGAACGCCTTCAGCGACTTGGGAAGCCGTTTCTTTCGCCTTGCCGATCCATCCTGAGGTATGATTGCTTATGGATTGGGTGATTTGTTGCGTTTTTTGACTGACTGTGCCCACTACCCGCTGTGTTTTCTCGCTTGCCGCATGATATTGTTCAGCGATATCGCTGCGCAACTCACGCCCGGATTTGGGGGCCAGCAGCAATGCAGTGAACGCCCCGAGCACACCTCCTATAACCGCACCGATCATTAGATCTTTCCCCTTTTTCAGGTTAGCCATGATGAACCACTCCTTTTGTATTTTTTGCAGACTCTTTCGAGTCCATATGGGCTTGCCTACGGGCTTTCCAGGTTTGCCACAGCTCAATGCCCGTCGTTGCCCATTCCAGCCCGTCATGCAGCCGTTTCTGATGTGCATGAACGACTTTTTGTGCACCAGTAATGGAATCAGATACGGCGGCGGTTGCTTTTTTAACCGTGGCGGCGGCTTCCCCCAACGCAGTCCCAGCCTCGTTGACGGCATCTACCAAGCCCTGCATAGACTCCACTTTTGCGCTGACCTCGTTCGTCAGTTTTATGGTGGATTGAATCATCTGCGGCACTTGCTCCGTGGTCTCCCCGAGCGTTTGCTCCAGCTTCAATAAGGTAAGACGAACCTGCCTGAGAGATGCATTCGCTGTAATTAACGTTCTAATGACAAAACCCGCCAACACGATAAAAGCGACAGCCCCGCTTACTGCACTGATTTCATACCAAATCATGATCGATCGGGCGCCTCCCTGCCGTCGTGGATTGGCCCCTAGACGAATGCCTACGAGTTACTACAGTATAAGAAGGAGGGCCTTGTTTTGACACAAATTAACAAAAAAAAAGTTTGGGAGTAGGCGAGTCCATGTGCTATAACGCAAAAAAAGCCCTGAAGGGCTTTTTTAGTTGGCGCAAAAGGAGTCAGCAATATAACATTCCACAAGTTGGATTGTAGGCTTATGTTGTTTGTACTGGTGGAAATTGCTCCTGCAGCAAATGAATGATGGATTCCACGGCTTGCTCCGCATTTTTCGCCTTGCAAACGGTCGGCTCGTGCTCGTAATGCTGGGTCGCAAATTCGTAGCGAGGATCATAGTAATGATGCAGCATAAGCTCAACCGCTTCCTCAAAATGGTTCTCGTGCATCAATTGCTCGATTTGTAACGCGATCGGCGTATGAATCCGCTTCTTGATAAATTCGTAAGCTTTCAAGCACTGGCCTTTGTTCCGCTCTGGCTGATAGTCCTCTATAATGTTGCGTACCCGCTCTTCGACGGGAATGTCGAGGAATATCTGTAATCCCCTCTCCTTCGCTTCCACCAAAAAATCAGGGAGCACGACTTTGCCGACGCGCTTGCTTTCCGCTTCGACCAGTACGCAAGGTTGATCGTTCCAACGGATCAATTCGTGGATAAGCAGCGATTCGAAAGTTTTTTGATTATGAGGCTTCAGTCCAATTTGGCCGAAAATAGAGCCGCGATGCTGGGCCATCGCCTCCAAATCAATAACCGGATACCCCCGGTCAGCGAGCATTCGTAAAATTTGCGTTTTCCCTGAGCCTGTATATCCGTTAATCACGACGAATCGCGGATGCAGCTGAAAAGCTTCCAGTTCATCGAGCACCCACCTGCGATAGGCACGAATCCCGCCTACAAGACGATATACGCGGATCCCCATCAGGGACAGAACGGTAGCGGTCGTTTTACTGCGCATTCCGCCGCGCCAGCAATAGACGGCTTTGCGTTCGGAAATTTGCTCGAATTGTTTAATAAAAGCAGGGAGCTTAGCTGAGACGATCTCAAGTCCTCTATCCTTGGCCGCCTGGATGCTGACTTGCTTGTACAAGGTACCTATTTCACTTCGTTCTTCATCATTGAAAAGCGGTATATTGTCGCTGCCCGGAATGGTGAACTCCCCGAATTCACCGGGCGAGCGGACGTCGATCAACTTCAGCTCACGCTTCTGTTGAAGCTCTAATAGCTCCTGCACGCTAATATCTTGGAACATGTGACAGACACTCCTTTGAAGGGGCCGCCCGCGGGGGCCCCGGCGCTGGCTAGATCGTCTCGCCGACGACGATCTGCCCCGGATGATCGGCGACGACTTCGCCGATCAGGGCGGCTTCGACGCCCGCCGCGCGCAGCGCGGCCAGCAAGGCGTCGGCGTCATGGGCTGCTGCCGAGATCAGCAGCCCGCCCGAGGTCACCGCATCGCACAGGATCCATTGCCCGATTTGGTCAATGGATGGCGAGAAGAGGGCGGTGCCCTCGAGATGCGCATAGTTGTTCTTCGTGCCGCCCGGCACAAAGCCCGCTTCCGCCAGCTCGCGGACGCGCGGCAGCACCGGTACGAGCGAAGCGCCTATGCGCACGCCCACACCGCTGCCTTTAGCCATCTCAGCGGTGTGCCCGAGCAGGCCGAAGCCTGTAACGTCCGTGCATGCATGCACGTTGTACGGTTCCATCACTTCGGCCGCAGTTTTATTCAGCGTGGTCATCACCTGGGTGACCCGCTTCACTTCTTCCTCGCTAAGCTGATCCTTCTTGATCGAGGTCGTGAGGATCCCCACTCCGATCGGCTTCGTCAGGATCAGGCGATCCCCCGGCTTCGCGCCCGCGTTCGTCCGAACCTTGTCCGGATGAATCGTACCGGTTACCGCTAAGCCGAATTTCGGCTCGTTATCGTCGATCGAGTGTCCGCCAACGAGGGTCGCTCCGGCTTCCTTCACTTTGTCTCCAGCTCCCCGCAAAATCTCTGCAAGGATTTGCTTGTCCAGCTTATTGATAGGGAATGCTACGATGTTTAACACCGTTAACGGCTTTCCGCCCATGGCATAAACATCGCTCAGCGCATTTGCCGCAGCTACTTGACCGAAAGAATACGGATCATCCACGATCGGTGTGAAAAAATCAACGGTTTGCACAATCGCCAGGTCGTCCGTTAATTTGTAAACTCCGGCGTCATCGCTCGTATCCAGTCCGACAAGCAGGCTCGGGTTAGGCTCAGCCTTCGGCAGCTCGCGCAGTACCTGCATAAGGTCGGCAGGGCCGATTTTACAGCCGCAGCCTCCTTTGCTGGAAAGAGAGGTTAGTTTAATCTTTTCAACAGCTTCACTCATAAGCTCCATATCCCTTCTATCGGACTCTAGTCCGTTCATTTTACAGCTAATTCATCCGGCGGGTAGATTGCTTCCAGTTCCGCTTCCCCAAGCCTGTCTACCGCACCGTCAAATACCATCTTTCCCTTGGAGAGGCCAATTAACCGTGTCGCATACTGCCTGGCCAGCTTTACATCATGCAGGTTCAGCAAAACAGTGATGGCCTGCTCTTGATTCAGCTTAACGATGAACTGCATGATTCGCTCCGAGGTTACCGGGTCTAGACTGGAGATCGGCTCATCTCCCAGCAGGAGATTAGGCTTCTGCATCAGAACTCGGGCTATAGCCACCCTCTGTTGCTGCCCTCCGCTTAGCCCCTCCATCCTGCGGCCCGAAAGATGCTCTAGGCCTACTTCCCTCAAGGCGTCCATTGCCTGCTGCTTATGAGCCTCCGTGAACATCCAGAGCATGCTTCGCCATAGCGGCATCGCGGCAAAAGCGCCAACGATCACATTCGTCAACACGCTGACTCTGGGGAGCAGGTGAAAGTGCTGAAACACCATGCCGATTTCCCCGCGTAAGGCTCGCAGACTGTTGGCGTCAACGCCCGTTATCCGGCTTCCGTTCCAGGTTATCGTGCCGTCATCCGGCTCCACCAACCGATTGATGCAGCGGATCAATGTCGATTTTCCGGCGCCGCTGCGGCCAAGCACAGCCACCAGTTCGCCCGGTTCCACCTTCAAGCTAATGCCGTCCAGGGCGGCTTTATCCTCTCCGGGATACTTTTTCGTAAGCCGATCGATGTGCAGCAATTCAATTCACCCGCTTCCGGATATAGGCGCCCAGGTAATCGACGGAAGTGACCAACACCATAATCAGCAGCACCTCCAACGCCACTTTTTCATAGAAAAACAGCTTGAAATCGTTATACAGCATTTGACCGATACCACCGGCGCCGACGACGCCCAGAATCAAGCAAGTTCTTATCGCGACCTCGAGCCTGTAAAAATATTGCGATATGACCAACGGCACCATCTGCGGCATAATCCCGTACAACGCCACCAGCATGCGGGTTCCCCCGACGGATTTCACGGCTTCTTGCGGGCCGTGGTCCATCGCTTCGATCATCTCTGAAATCATCTTCCCGAATACGCCGATATTATGGATGATCAACGCAAGCACCGCAGGCATTGGACCGAGGCCTACGGTGGGAATGAAAATAAGCGCGAGCACAATTTCAGGAACCGATCTAACAAAATTGAAAGCTGTTCGAAACAAATGATACGCCGTCCCGAACGGGGTCGTGTTGCGAGCCGCAAAAAAGCTGACCGGTAAAGCAATCATCACTGCAATCAAAGTGCTGAACAATGCGATCTGCAGTGTCGCAATGGTTGCCAAGAGTGCATCCCAAAACCCGCTCCAATCTAAGGGAAACCATTGGTGCATGACAAAATCCACGGTATTTCCCAAATCGGCGAACAAGGCAGGATCGAATTCGACTCCAACGCCCGACCACACGAGAAGAGCCACGATTAACAGCACGAAGGCAATTCTTCTCATGGTCATCTATATCCTCTCCTTCACGGCGCCGATTACTTCAAGCGTCCGTCCTCCAACGCAGCTTGACGAATGGCCGCGTAATCTTCGTTCTTCGCTTTTATAAATTCGGTAGCTCCACTGAAAGCTCCGGTAATATCCTTATCCTTGATCGCTACCATCGCATCTTGAACTTTGGCCGCATCTTCATCGGTGACCCCCTTGGCGACTGCCCAAGGGTATTGATACAGCTCCTCGGACTGCCAAATTGTCTTGATCTTGCTTCCATCCACCTTGCCGCTTTTAACCAATGTATTGTAGATGGCGCTGTCAATGGCGCCTGCGTCGAGCGACTTGTTTTGGATCGCCAAGGCCGTGGCGTCGTGTCCGCCGGTGAAGGTGATCTTCTTGAACTTGCCCTTCTGCGCGGATTCATATACTCCGGCTCTCTTTAACGCAATTCCCGGAATTAGGCTGCCCGAGGTCGAGTTGATATCGCCGAAGGCGAAGCTGATTTTATCGGCATTCTTAACCACATCGTCAAAAGTATTATAAGGCGAATCAACATGAGTAATCAAATAGGAGTAATAATAGGGAACCCCGTTTACGTTCTCCGTTACGATCGCTTTCGCTCCGTATTTCTCATGAGCTTGGACATAAGTTAACGGCCCTAAATAAGCCATTTGAATTTTATCGGCTCCCATCGCCTCCACGACGCCATTATAGTCGGGATATACTTCGACACGCACGTTCCGCCCCAGCTTCTCCGAGAGTACTTTACCGAGCTTTTCAATAGCCAGCTTCACATTCCCCTCGTTCTGGGCGGGAATGACGCCCACCAGAAACTCTTCTTTTTTGCCGCAGCCGCTCAGTAAAATACTAATTAGAAAAATCGCGGTCATCACGATCATCGTATTTCTTTTCAACATGGCATTCCCCTCGATTTCTTTTTCTTATTTTTGACATAAAATCTTGTCCACAATAGAGAGTAGCATAGTTTGCAAGGAATGAAAAGAATGTCATAATAGATTCATCCCAGTAAAGTCGGAGGAATTCAATGAACCGAGAACAAGGCTTGCAGCAGATCGAAGCTACCCGTATTGTCGCCATCGTACGGGGCGTAGAGGAGCGGCATATTACCGCCGTTGCCGAGGCGTTATTTCAAGGCGGAGTTCGTGCGATGGAGGTTACACTTAATACTTCGGGCGCTCTTAGTATGATTGAAAGCCTGCAGAGCTCCCATGGAGAGCGAATGTATATTGGCGCCGGAACGGTCTTGGACATAGATGACGCCAAGCAGGCTGTTTCAGCCGGAGCTTCATTTATTGTGACGCCGAACACGGACGAAGAGGTCATCAGTTGGTGTCAAGAGCAGCAAACTCCGATTTTCCCGGGTGCGCTGTCGCCGACGGAAATCGTGAAAGCATGGAAGGCGGGAGCAACTGCTGTTAAGCTTTTTCCGAGCGCCAGCCTTGGACTATCCTATATAAAAGAGTTAATGGGGCCGTTTCCCCATATTCCGATGATGGCTGTCGGCGGTGTCAAAGTAGAGAACATCCGACAATTCCTGGATATCGGCTGCTATGCGTTGGGAATTGGCGGATCTCTGATCAACCTGAAGGAGATCCAAGCCGGAAACTACCATTGGATAACGGACAAAGCAGTGAGGCTGATCGCAGAAACAAAGTAATCGTAAATCTGTGATAACTCGCTTCAATAACGGAACAAAGGTACTCTATTGTTTGCCAATCGGGCCAACCCAACCGCCCGCTGTCGCGAATCGCGTTCACATCATTGCACAAACCGTATATACAAGAAATCACCTGCTCCGCTATGGAAAAGGTGATTTTATTGCGCTCGCTGCACATTGCGCTGTATGAAATAGACACATTTGGCGCCGCCTTTGGCCAGACATTCCGTTTGCTCGACAGTCGCGTCAAGAAGATTCTGAAACAGCGCTAATTCGCAGCTGCAAGCCTGTTGATATTGGTTAGCAACGTGCGTGATCGGGCAGTTATGTTCATTCAGCACATAAGTATCTTCATCTTGTTGCTGCCACTCGACCATATAGCCATTCTCGTTTTGAATATCAGCGAGCTCGGATACCCGCTCTTTCAAGGTTTTATCCTGCATCCGGGAGCTGTATTTGCTATTCAATTTCTCCTTGCGAAGCTCGAAAAGCCGGTCGATCTTGGCCTGACCTTCCTCTTCCATAAGCTCGGATAGCAGGTCTAATGTCAAATGGTGATATTTCTTGGGAAATAATTCGTCCGCAAGAGCCGTCAGTGAATAGACATTGGACGGTCGACCCATCGCCTGTCTAATCAGCCTGGTCTCCAAAAGCCCGTCGCGTTCGAGCGTATTCAGATGACGCCGCACTGCCATTTCCGTGATTCCAAGCTGCCTGGAGATCTCGTTTACACTTAAAGGTCCCTGCGTCTTGAGCATGGTAAGGATGACTTTTCTCGTGGAAGTGTCTGGTTCTTGATTCATAAGTTCACCTACCCTGGGCCTGTAATTAGTATCATTTTACAGCATCCCCGGGCATAAGTAAATTAAAGAAACAAAAATGTATAGTAAATGGCAACATTTACTTCCTGCCGTCGTTTATGACAGCTCTTTGCGCATAAATTCCCTGACGCCAGCCGCAAACTGAGGCAGCAAGGAAGGGAGCGCCTTCAATAACGGATGGAGCGAATGCCCTTCGAAGCTGACATATTCCTGAACGAGAGGGCGGCGGAGTTTCACCAGTTCCTGCAGGGAAACCGCTGTTGCGTCATCGAACACATCTTCTCCGCATAATATATCGATAATATCCTCATAACTGCTCGCATCCCGCAAAATAAAAGCGTCGATTAACAAGCTTCCTATATCCGTTACCGTTTCGATCGACACGTGAAGCGCTCTCTCCTGGGCAAATTGAAATATCGGGTTCTCCGTTTCCGCATCCCATTCCGAAACCAAACGCTTGCTAACCTGCACAATATGAGGAATGTAATTCAGTCTTTGCTGGATTTGCTCGTGATTGACAAAGTACATGGCTGCTTATCTCCGCCCTTTTTTTCTCCATCTGGTCCAGACCATCATGGCCACAAACGTTAGCATCATAATAAATATTAGCGTAACCGCCTGCATGACATATTCCAAACTCACCGTATTCACCTCTTGAATAGCTTTCAAAAACGCTGATCTATTTATCAGTGTATCTTTCCGTAAACATAGCGTCAAGCGACGAAAAAAGCATAAAATCCCTTCAGCCTCTATGCTTTCGTTCTAGCTAAAAAAGCCCAGCGGCGCTGCTTTCTGCGGCTGTATTTGGGTAAACCGCGGTAAATATGCAGCGTTTCCTGAAACGCCCGGCGGGCATCTTCATCACGGCCCAGTTGACGGTACAGCAGGCCCAAGCGATAATAGGCCTCGCACGATGACGAATGCAGTTCTTTAAACGACTCGAGATAAGCCACCGCTTTCTCGGGGTCTACAGAAGCATAAACTTCGCCCAATCGCAAAAAAGGCTCTCCGTATCTGACACGAGGATTAATCTCGAGCGCTCTGAGCATCAACCTTTCGCCTTGCTTTAAATCGCCCAGCTTCAACCGGCAAAGCCCCAGCTCATAATGGACATCTGCAGAATCCTCCATGACCTTCAGCGTCTGCTCCAAAAATTCAGCAGCTTCCCGATATTTCTTCTTCTCAATCAAAATTCTCGCAAGGTCCAGCTTGGCGGAAGTGTCATGCGGATTGGAATGAAGCACCTGCCGTAACCGGGACGCTTTGCGGCTCAGCTGAAAAGGCCTGAATATGCTCGGAGTCAATCCGATAAACCGCCGGTCAAGGAAATAAAAAATAACCAGTAGTAAAATCAGAGCAATAAACGGATTTCCTATCAAATACCAAAGTAATGGAAAGGCTAAAAATTTGCCCATGCTCAGTATCCTCCTCCTGTTTGCATGACAGACCCACTTAATCTTACCACAATTCACCTCTTCCAGGGAACGCGCTTCCGCGATTGGCGGTTGTTGCCCTGTGATGCTATAATCTACATAGCTGATTCATTTGTAAAAGCGTAAAGGAGTAGTATACATGAATGAAAAGACGTGGAATCGAATCCGGCAAATGGGTAAATCGAGATACTTGCTCATCTATGGCATTCTATCATGGAGTCTTGGTTGTACCTTGCTGTTTGGATTAATGGAACTGATTACTCAAGGGGAAATCGTTTGGATCTGGATTCCCGTCCGTCTAATGCTGTTCGCCGTGGTCGGCTTTTTCGTGGGGAATGCCCGTTGGCAGCGGCAAGAGAAAAAGTACGGCAATCCGTCATAACATGAAAAAAGGGAAGCTGGTTCCTTCACAGGATACAGCATTCCCTTTTTTGTTCAATTAGCTTTGTGCCACTGCCTGAAATTGCTCCTGCAAATCCTTCTTTACGCTGCCATAAGAAAGGATGCCGGCCGACGAACCGACCGGACTACGGAAAACGGTTCTTCGACGGATCGCGCAAGCTAACAAAAAAATGGAACACAACTAATAATAGGGAGGAAAGCAGTATGCCGGAGGCATCTACAGCGATGTCGATGGCATGCCCTGTTCGCCCTGGAACAAAGGTTTGATGCCATTCATCCGATGCCGCGTAGAGCAAGGAAATGATCGAGGATAGCCATAAAGACGCAGGTAACCGGAATTTTCCGGCAAGAAACACAAGGGTCCAAAGAAAAGCCAAAATCGCGAATTCAGCAACATGGCCTCCTTTTCGAATCAAAAACTCAAGCATATCATAAGGTTCGCGCCACGTTATCCGTTGACCGTCATAGGTAAACTCCCAACGAGGAAGCCATTTCGAAAGTTCATAAACCGGAAGCTTCTCCGACAAAAAGGGCCGCATGTCCTGCTCCTTATACGGTTCGGCGGATTTCAGGAAAATGAGCGTCATCCAAAGCAAAGCAGCAGCCAGCCACAGTAAATATCGTCGCGATCTAGACATCCATGCGTTCAACCTTTCGATTCGTCCTGTTTCCGGCGGATGCTGACCAGCGCAAAGAAATCAATGACCGCCACATTTACGCACGCAATTACATTGAAAGCCAGGCCAAACGCCACTGTGAAAGAATCCGTATTTACCCCGGCCCACCACACCGAAGCCGCGGCCGTTAGCAGGACATTTATAATTGTCGAAACGGCGAAGGAGAAGTGGAGCCGGTTCGTTCTCCTCATCAACCACAAACCTATTCCAAGCGTCAACGCGAATTCCAACCCCATGAAAACCCAATATAACACGTTGTCAGTCAAACAAGTCACTCCAAACTATAAATAATAAATTCCACTCTTTAGGTTAGCATGAATATAGCGATGGAGACAACCTTCGACGTGAAAAGGAAGCTTGAACTCCTGTCAATAAAATTTCCCCTATGAAAATCTCATCAATTTCTCATAATAGCAGTTTGTGCTAGTTGGTATAAGGATTGTATTAATACACGGTAATTAATGGTATCTTTGAATGTGCTATGGTGAATACAGGTCATCACCTATAACCATTCGCCGTAGGAGGATATTATGAATAACACTAACATTAACCGTTTAGCCAGAACATTAGTTGCTATAAGCCTTAGTCTTTCCATTGCTTTTACAGGAAGTATGTTTGCAGCGCCGCATACCGCACAAGCGGCTGCTGTATCCGGTAAATCGACAGCCGACAAAATCATTGCGACGGGGAAGCAATATCTCGGAGTTCGTTATAAATACGGAGCTAAATCAGGAAGCACAAGTTCTTTCGATTGTTCTTCGTTTACTCAAAATGTTTTTAGGAAAAACGGGATCAACATCCCCCGTTCATCAAAGCAGCAATCTACTGTCGGCAAATATGTGCCGAGAAATCAACTGAAGCCCGGAGATTTAGTTTTCTTCTACTCCCCCATTCATCATGTCGGTATTTACATGGGTAGCGGAAAAGTACTGCACACTTACGGCAAGCCCGGAGTCACCATTTCTGATATGAATTCCGGTTGGTGGAGCAAGAATTACCAAACAGCGCGCCGCGTTATTTCGTAAATAATTGTAAAATACAATTGATTCCTTTATAACCTTAAGTTACAATTTATAAGTAGTTAAATAACTAGTGCCAATGGAGGGTCGAAGTCTATGGGGTCACATTCAACTATCAGTACTGCCAGGATTGCGCGCTTGACGACAATTGGAAAGGTCGAAGCCATTAGCGAAGAGCTTTTCGATGTTCAGCCGCCGCAGTTCAACAACACCATCAGGTGGAATGTAGGGCATCTTTTTACTACTTTAGATTTACTGGTGTTTCAACGCATTTCGCAAACTTCATTATTACCCGCAGGTTACGCTGAATTATTCAAAACTGGCACAAAACCATCCGATTGGACGAGTACTCCGCCTTCAAAAGCGGAATTACTCGAGCTTTTGAAGAAGCAGTTGGACGATCTATTGAATACTTATGCCGACCGGGCGGATGAACAGATATCCGCCCCACTCCAAATTCGTGATTTCAAGCTTGAAACCGTTGGCGATGTCATTGGCTTCCTCACCATTCACGAAGCTTTGCACGCTACAGTTATTTCGGATTTACTCAAGGTCATTCATCATCAGAGCAAATAAACCTTACAACAAAAAGCGAGCCGTGATTTCACATCACGGCTCGCTTTTTTTATTCCTTTTTTTTGTAATCAGCCAAAGCAAGAGATGCCCACCCTGCTAAGGTAATGTGCGAATGAACGGAAGCAAGATCAAATTTGTGAGTGATCGACATAGAGGCTGTTCTTATTTTTCAGCATTGTTATTGTTGATATCCGCGCGCCGCAGTTCGAGTTTGGCTTTGGATAAAATATTGTTTTCGATCGTATAAGCCGGAGCATTCGTACCTGCATCGATGGTTGAAATTCCTTTTGCCGCAATATTGGTGCTAATCGTATTACCTGTGATTGTGGCGTTGAAGACGTCAGTGGGGTTCCCGGCAGCTCCGTAATTATTGATTTTGATAGCTGCTATATAGTCAACCGTGAGATCCATCGCACGAATGATATTATTTGTAATAGTTACCGCCTTCGCTTTTTCAACCATGATGACAGCTTTGCTTCCAAAAAGCGCTCCTGACACGTCGAGTGTACTGTTTTTCACCGTTACGTCAGCGTCACCTGTTATCGAAAGGGCACTGGATTTATTGGTCTTCATGGTACAACTGTCGAATACGTAGCGGCCTGCTTGACTCGCTCGAGGCGAGCCTGTGTTCTCCCCGGCAGCTTCAAACACGCAATTGTTGTATGTCCCTCTCGGCAGATTCAAGTCATTGCCGTAGCCGATGATTTTCAAGTTGTCGAATATGCTGCCGTCCGCTGCATCTCCGGATATGCTCCATAATGTCGATTCGCCGCTGATCGAGACATCGGTCAAATGAACAGGCTGCTTGTTTACGACCAAACCTGATCCATTTTTCTTATTGTTGCGCATCGTTATATTCGAAGCCGTGATGCCAAATGGCACATCGCTGTTCAATCGGAGCGACGAATCGGTGAAGACCATTCCATCTATGGAGACATTTTGACCGGTAATACTTGCAACCGACTCCATCATATGATTGCCGATAAATGCAGATTCATTGCCTACTGCAATTTTCGAACCGTCAAAGGTGTTGTTTTTAATGACGGCACCCGTTCTGAAAGGGGACGATACAGCGACTCCAACCGATGATTTAGTATCGTTAGGACCTAAATAATTATCTTCTACGGTTACATTTTCGCCGTCGTACAAAATGACGTTATAAAGGGCATTGTTATAAATTTCATTATTTTTTATGAAAATATTGGTGTTCCGATTGCCGTTTTCCCCTATTCCGCCTTCAATGTCAATCCCGGATTGAGGCGCCGTCCCCTTGATATCATGGATTTTATTATTCATGATCAGCAAATTATCGACACCGCCGACCGTAATTCCTTGTCTTCGATTAAAGGCAAACTCGGAATTTTTCACAATCGCATTTTTGGTAACGAAACGAACCCAATAATTTAAACTAATTCCTTTATAACCGGAGGTGTCAAATACAGCGTAATAATAACCGGCATCAGCGGGCACATCGATGTGACTCCAGGATATCTCCTGATTTTTTACACTTGATAAAAATGTTCCGTCGGATTTATAAAAGTAAAGACTGAAAGGAACTTGTTTGGAAATATTTTGCGGCAGAGAAAAATGAATCGTTCTTTGTGTTTGAAAAATGGGATCATTAAAGTTGGTTTTCATATTTTTTGTTCGTATTTTCTTGGGGTCCGCAATTAAATGTCCATGATCGTCAACAGCTCCTGATTCAAAATCGCTTTCTTGTAAAACATTTATCTGTTTGCCATATGCGCCTACAACAAGGCCGTCGCCTGTGAAGTTTTCGGCTTTTACTCCATCTATCGTTACTTGATGTGCTCCGGCTGTCATGATTCCAACACCATTTTCGTGGGTATCTGGACTGGAATAATCGTGCGTATCCTTGTCTCCTCTATAGGTTCCGCCCTTAAGTGTTACATGGTGAGCGTCAGGACCAATATACAGCAAGGTGTATCCCGGGTAGCCATTCGATTCTTTCTGAATAATCGCCTGATCGTGCAATTCGAATCTCATATCGGGCACCATATTAATGCTTGCGCTGAGATCTGGCGTATATCGATTCTTCGGGTTCCCTTTTTTTATCGTGTATGTTCCTGCAGGTACTTTAAAGGTTGTCATCCCTCTGGCATGAGCCCATGCTAACGCATCGTTAAAGCCTTTTGTGGTTTCTTCCGGGTGCGTGCCGTCGTTATAGATGCCCCAATCTTCCGGTATTAGCTCATAAACGACACTGGAAGCTGGTACAGATTGTTCTATCGCAAACGGAATTTTTTTCTCTAATGCTCGGGCCAAAACAACGGAGTACTCTGCCCTCGTAATCGGTTTTTCCGGATCAAATTGATCGTTAGCCTTACCTTCTATGAGTCCATTTACAACAAGAATGTTCACACTATCATAAGCCCAATGTTGTTTCCCTACATCAATAAATGTATCAGCGGGTATACCGTTACTCAATTTAAAGGCTTTGGTTAAAAGCTCTGCGGTTTCGGCTCTCGTTATACTGTCATCAGGGTGAATAGTTCCGTCTTCGTACCCGGCTAAAAGCTTGTTTTGATAAGCGATCGAAATGTCGTCTTTTGCCCAATGCCAAAGCGGAACATCCCGGAAAGGGAACAGTCCTTTGCCCGTATTTAAGCTTAACATCCGAACCAGAATGGCAGCCGCTTCCGCTCGCGAAATCGAGGTTTCCGGCAGGAAAGTTCCATCATTATAACCGTGGATTAAATCTTTTTGTTTTAACATTTCGATTTCTTTAACCGCCCAGTAACTTGCGTCCACATCGCTAAAAACAGGCTGTGAATAAGATCTTTGGTTATAAATCGTAATCTGCAATGATAATAGCAACACCAGCAAAATTGTTAACTTCCTTTTCAAAACGTTCACCTCGATATCAATTCTCCATTTTCCAGTTTGCAGATAAACTTTTCAGCCAAATAGCGCATCTGCTCTTCGAATTTTTCAAAAGTTATCTCTGCACGATTGCCGGGTTTTTCAGTAATGCTGTGATAATTGAGCACGGGTATGGAGACATTAGAGGACTTGTTCTCGTTTGCGGAGGCGGGTATTGTATAAAAAAATAAGAAGCAGCAGGAGGATGAGCAGTCGAATCCGCATATAGGCAATCACCAACCAATCTGTTAGATGATTAAAATTGCGTTTTAACCTTTACTAAGAATACCATTGTTCTTTATGAAGAACAATGGTATATTTTTTAGCTCCGCCTGCTTCATTCGTTAGGTTCGAGTAAGCTCTCACAACTACCCATTCGTTATCATTTGTTTGAGTCAGCCGCTTCGCTTTCAGCCTTTGATAAATAATAATGTATCTATCTAATTTCTGGCTCAGCTCAACGACTTTTTGGTGTGAAAGATTTCCTTGTACGGATGCTTCTTCTACCATTTCAAGGCGTAATGCTTCTATTATTTCCTCTAACAGTGGTTCCATTGTCCTAATTCACCATTCCTGTTTAATATAATGTATATTTTAAAGCAGGATGGTGTAAAAGGTTGTAAATACTTGTCGGCGAAATAAAAAAAATATTTTATTTCAAGTTAAACACCATGATAAACGTAGTTTCTTTTTGATTTGAGATAAAAGAAATATCTCCGTTATTTCTGTTCATGATCTGCTTACTGATGGTTAAACCAAGCCCCGTACCCTCTTTCTTACCTGTAACAAAGGGAGTAAAAAGTGACTCTTTAATCTTTGCGGGAATTTCAGGCCCATTGTTTGAAATGGAGAGCAGATACTTTTCCCCTTCGATCTTACCGGACATTATAATTTTCCTTACCCCTCCATTTTGATGAAGTGCGTCTATACTATTGTTTAAGATGTTTGATAATACTTGCTGAATCGCGATTTTTTGAATATGTAACGAAACATCTTGAGTTCCCTCAAAAGTTAGCTCTATATTTTCATCTATGATCCGGGGATGGATTAATGTAATTACGGTTTCGATAACTGCACTCGGAGACACATCGACAAATGATTCTTCAATGACTTCTTTTTTTGAAAAGCTTAAAAATCCAGTAATGTGCATTTGTATGTTTTGAAATTCGACCTCGATAATATCCAGGTATGGGATTAACTTATCAAAAGAACGGTCGGAAATTTGCTTGCGCATCATTTTTATAAAACCCATGATAGATGTCAATGGATTTCTTATCTCGTGCGCCATGCTGGCAGCCATCTTCCCGATAATTGTCATCCGCGCTTCGTGAAGCTCCGTTATAGTGCTTTCCTTATCTGCAATCAATCGTTTTGTAGACTCGATATAATAATCAAAAATATACCGCTCATATTGATCCATTCGTTGATGAATTTTCCTAAGTACGTTCATGGGGATCAGGCGGCCGTTTAGTTTCTCCTCAACAAACAGCATGACCGAATTTCTCCATAATTGACTGCCATGAAGTATATGGCTGCTCGGAATGTTGTTCTCAAAAAGCATTTTACAATACTGAGGAACACCTTTGACATGTTCATGCTGCTCAATGGGAGTATCCAGGTCCAGCATAAAAGCAAAATATAGATGCACTTCCTGCAATAAACGGGCTTCATTATACATGTCCAGAGAGATTTTGCGAAAATCGTGCAGCCATTTTTGTATAATTAGCTCTCTATTATTTCGAAGCAGCATAAGAAATTGAGATTCATCCATCGCTCTAGGCTCCTACAAGGTAATGCTTAAAATTTCGACATCAAGCACTCAAGTCCTTTTATCTTTTTCCATATTTTCACTAAAAAAATAAACTAATCGACATATACAGTAAATATTATCGATTCATATACTGCCCTAGCTGCAAAAGACGATATACTGTATAAGTAATACCCTCACTGAAAAAGCGCCTACCCATAACGGTTAGGGCGCTTTTTCAGTGAGGGTATTTGTCATGTTGCAGCAAAGTGCATAGAAACTCTATTTACTTATTCGCTATGATGGTTCCGTCTTTTTTTATGTCGGATATTCTCATCTTACCCCACTCATACATCATATTTAGGATGGGGAGCAACTTCCGTGATACCGCGGTGGAAAAAGGCTATCTGTATGCAGGCAAAGCGGGCAGCGGCCATTACTTGAAAATGGTCCATAATGGAATCGAATACGGTATGATGGCCGCCATTGGCGAAGGTTTCGAAATATTAGAGAATAGTGGATTCGACTTTGACTATGAGCAGGTGGCCAAAGTTTGGAATCATGGGTCTGTGATCCGCTCCTGGCTTTTGGAATTGATGGAACACGCTTTTTCGAGGGATGCAAAGTTGGATAATATTAAAGGTGTCATGCATTCTTCCGGTGAAGGCAAATGGACGGTAGAAGAGGCGATGGATCTTCAGACGGCTACACCAGTCATTGCAATGTCTTTATTAATGCGCTACAGATCGTTATACAACGATACCTTTACGGGAAAAGTGGTGGCTGCCTTGCGTAGCGAATTCGGTGGACATGCCGTGGAAAAGATCATTTAAGCTTGTTTTATTACTGTCCGTTTCTTAAACTCTTCATCGAAGCGTTGCCGCTGTTCCCTCATGAAGGACAAGATCTTACCTTGAACTCGAACTCCTTTTTGAGGAAATATCCGCCATCAATGAAAACTGCGTCGTTATCGTGATTTTTTATTTTCCCCCCGTAGTCAATATATTGGTCTCTCCGCCAAACTGAAATTGAAGTTCCCAAAAACATTGCGTTATCAAAATCCACATGATTCTGAAGTATTTGGTCGTTTTTGAACAATTGATACCACCTCAATCCCTAAATTATTATAGAATATCGAGCATGAATGTTTCTTCTTTCACAATAGTTCCACATTTCCCCTACAAAAATACAACTTTATTTTAGTTATAACAGGAATGGCTCCAAATTTAAATTCATATGATCATTTTCCCAGGAATAAAAAAATTCACACATTGAAAAAAGTTCCATCATAAAAATGAGACCCTTTTCAATATGTGAATTAATATGTGAATTAGTTTCCATTAAAAACCTTACCACGATTAGTTCAAACATGCAAGTTCATTATTTGACGGCTGCTTATGAATGGGAATCGTGCTTGCTTAATCTTGAAAGCGTGGATGACGGAAAATATCGGGTTTCATCCGCAGTGAATGGTGAACCCCCGCTCAATTTGACAAGATATTATGGTCATGCTATGCTAAATGTGACAAGAAAGTACGGTCAATGCTATCCGACCGAACGCGATCATGATCAAGATCAGCACGGTTGATGAGGAATCAGCGGTAAAACCAGTTTACCCAACTCAGCACGAATAAGAAGAGGAACCCAATAGAACTGTCGAAGGGTTCCTTTTTCTGCTTTATCTATCCGCCTAAGAGCAGCTTGTTCTCCAGATCCTGGGCTGACTTTTCAGAGGAATGTAATTCCTGTAATTCATCCGCTTCGATAACGATTAGCTGCCCAGGACCGACTTTGAAATATTTGCATAATTTTAGCAAAAGATCCCGGGGATACTGAATCATTTCATCTTTGTACATCTTGCGAACGGAGTCGAAATGGTAATTGATGTCTTTGGCGAGTTGTCGGATCGACAGGTTTGGATCCCTGGCTTCCATGATTTCTTTTAGATTACTGTGAATCCCCGACATTCCGGCACCCCCATTCCCTTAATAATATAAGGCGACAGGATCATATAGTCAATGCCGCGGCAATGCCAATATCTCAAACAACCGAGGAGAAATGAACATGAAGGTGCAACTATGGTTTACAGCTCAAGGACAGCAAGCGATCAACGAATTCGAGAACCACGAGCTCATCGAGTCCTTCTCCAGGCATATGAAGACACTGACCAAGAAGTATATAGTGGTCACATCGGTGCCGCTCGACGACAATTTGGATATTGCTTCCGCGGGTGTCCTCAACGTGCAACTGGAAACGAAATCGGCGGATGTGGATATGTTTTTCCGTGAGTTGGGAAGGGATATGAAGAACCCGCTGAACAAAAGATTTGATGGGAAGCTGGGTAACATTTTCAAGATGAAAGTAGTCGTGGAAAAATTATCCTAATTTGTGTTATGGGCCATGTATAAATATTTTGACAAAGACGAAAATCTGAACTTTTTATTGTTATCGGCCAGGTAAGTCACAAATCCCCCCCCCTAAAAATTTATTATAAAAAACCATCCTAAAATAAGAGGATGGTTCAGCCTGTTGATAAAGGTCAGCGAGCTTCAATTATGTTTTAAAACTTCAATAAATCACCGCGTTAATATGATTTAATGAAGCTCATAAACCTGGGCTGTGATCGAATGCTTCGTTCGGAAAAAGAGGTTCAGAATGCTTACGAATTTGTTTATATAGAATAGCTTGTCCAAGAAATTTTTGACCCTATTGTCTTTCCGGCAATCTTAAACCGGGTTCCGTTCCTATCTCTTAATCCCTCCGCTGTGATAACTTCTACTTCATCTAATTTACCTTCGTAAAATTTATTCTCCTTCGGATATTCATTAACCGCGATAGGGGTAATCCCCAGTGCCAATAAATTTCCTGCATACGTATTCGTTAACATGGCAATTCTCTTCGGGTTAGCTGGTATTTCAATTTCACCATTTTCACTTTGATAAATTACAGTTGCAGGTGCAGAATCGGATGCTGTGCTACCGCTTGCTGGTGCATTTGATTTGCTTCCGCATGCTGCCAACATACCCGGTAATAATAATAATCATTCTCAATTTAAGTCAGAAAATAAATCCTTATTTTTAGATACACAACAACACAAGTTTAACATTTTAACTGATAATGGTTATCAATATCGTTGTAAGTATATGGAAGAACGCCACAACAGTGAGTTTCACTACCCAATGAGTTAAGACTTGTGTGATTTTATAGAAGGGGATCCTAGAGGGATCGAGCCCTGACCTCATCGCTGCCATTATGTTTTTACGTTCGAGTGCGCCGCTGTTAATAACCTCTTTTTTGACTGTTTATTTGATCAGCCCCGCATCCCTCAACCACTGCTCGGCAACGATACGGGCTTGCTGTCCTTCCAGATCCACTTTGCCGTTCAACACCGACATCTCACGATCATCGATTTTGCCGGCCAGCAGATTAAGCACTTCCTCCAATTCGGGATGTGCCTTAAGTGTGTCCATACGGATTACGGGCACTGCGTAGTAGGGCGGAAAATACTGCTTATCGTCTTTGATTACCTTGAGATCGAATGCTTCAATACGGCCGTCCGTGGAAAAGGCGTCATTCGCGTCCGTCGTCCCTTCTTTAACGGCGCTATAGGTCAGCCCGGGATCCAGTCCTTTCACTTCCTTGAACTTCATTCCATATGCCTGTTGTAAACCCGGGTATCCATCCGGACGCTCCAGGAATTCATGTGTGGCACCGAGTACGAAATTTGGAGATTTCCGCGCCAAATCCGTAAAGGTTTCGATTCCCTCCTGCTCAGCGCGCTCTCTTTTCATAGCCAGTGTGTATGTATTATTGAAGCCGATCGGCTGCAGCCAGGTGACATTGAAATTTTGCTCATAGGCGGCCTTCACTCTCCGATACGTTTCCTCCGGTCCACCGCCGATCGGCTGCTCCTTCAGGACGGATGTCCAGCCTGTCCCAGTATACTCCGGGTAAATATCGATGTTCCCGTTGATCAGGGCATTATGGGTCACCTGGGATCCTCCGAGAAAAGGTTTACGGACAACCCGCAAGTCCGTCTTTGCTTCGATCAAAGAGGCCATCATATGCGTTAAAATATCCTGCTCGGTAAAATTCTTTCCACCGACCACGATTGAATCGGAACCGAATGGATTGCCTTTTGCCACGATGCCTGCCAATAAAGCGACAACCAGGGCCGAAGCCAGTCCTATTTCCAATCCTTTGACAAGCTTGGAAGTGCTTTTGCTGCCTGTCCGCATGCCCTTTGGGGTTGCTGCCCTCTCCATCCGTCCCAGCAAGTAGTCGAAGAGCAGCGCTAATAGTGCCGAGGGAATCGTACCTGCCAAAATCAACTCGGTGTTGACCGTCGAGATACCCCGGAAAATTAAATCGCCCAGCCCTCCCGCTCCGACAAGCGATGCGAGCGTGGCAACGCCGATCAACATGACAGTCGCCGTGCGAATACCCGCCATAATCACGCTCAAAGCGAGCGGCAGCTCCACTTTCAGCATCACCTGCATACTCGTCATGCCCATGCCGATGCCTGCTTCTTTGATCGGTTTCTCCACGTTCATAATACCGGTATACGTGTTTCTCAGAATGGGCAGCAGAGCATAGACGGTTAAGGCGACGATGGCCGGAAACATCCCAATCCCAAGAATCGGAATCATAAACCCGAGCAAAGCTAAGCTGGGGATTGTCTGAAACAGGGATGCTACACCGATCACCGGAGCGGCCAACCTCGGGAAACGGGTCAGCAGCAGCCCTGTGGGAATCGAAATCACAATCGCGATCAGAAGGGCGATAAACGAAAGCTCGATATGTTCCATTGTCGCACGATAAATATCCTCTTGCCGGCTTATAATCACATCCCAGAGATTCATGGCTACCTCCCTGTTAAATCTGCTTAAGCAGAGCATCAATTAGACTGGAATTGGTGACAAGTCCGGCCAATAAGCCGTTAGGATGAACCACAGGCAGGCTATACAAGCCATGTTGTCTCATAAGCTCCACGGCATCAGCTACCCCCGTTCCGGCCCGGACGGTCGGAATGTCGGATTTCATTATGTCCTGAAGGGACAAATCTTCATGATGGAACTGCTCCTCCAGCATCTCTTTCGTCACAATGCCTCTCAGAGCGCGGTTCTTATCGATAACGAGCAAGCTGGTTACCCGGAACTGTTTCATCAGCTTCGCCCCGTGAGCCAGACCGCGCGTCAACGAGACGGTCACCGGATTGGGAACCATTACATCGTCCACCGTCAACTGCTCGTTCAACCGGTTGCCTCCGATAAACGTTCGGACGAAATCGTTTTTAGGGTGGCGCAGGATGCGATCCGGGGTGTCTGTCTGCACGATCTCCCCGCCTTTCATCAACACGATACGGTCGGCGATTTTCAGCGCTTCATCCATATCGTGTGAGACGAAGACGATCGTTTTCTTCACTTCCTCTTGCAAACGAATCAATTCATCCTGCAGCTGTTCTCGGCTGATCGGATCCAGGGCACTGAACGGCTCGTCCATCAGGATGATCGACGGTTCCGCAGCAAGCGCACGAATGACTCCGATTCTCTGCTGCTGGCCTCCGCTCAATTCCGCAGGATATCGGTCCCGGTATTCGCTGGGGCTCAGCCCCACCATTTCCATCAGCTCATCGATTCTCTGCTCATAAGAGCTTCTGTTGATTCCCTTCAATCTGGGCACGATCGCCACGTTCTCTTTGATCGTCATGTGCGGAAATAAACCGATATGCTGAATGACGTAACCGATATTTCTGCGCAACTCGACCGGATCGATGCGGGAAATGTCCTTCCCTTCGATCAGGATTTGACCGGAGGTCGGTTCGACCAGACGATTGATCATTTTCATCGTCGTCGTCTTTCCGCAGCCGCTCGGCCCAATCAGTGTAATCAGTTCCCCCGCCTTGATCTCCAGATCTATTCCTTTTAGCGCGGTCGTTCCATCGTTGTATCGTTTCGTCACATTTATGAACTGTATCAATCCGGCACCTCGTGTTAGTCAGGATAGAACCAGGTTTGCTCTTATTCTGCCCAACTACACGTTTCCTACACTTTCCTCAGGCTTGTGGGGATAGCTCAACTTTTGGAACCCATCCTCGCATATTTGGCAACGAATTAGTCGGGAGCTCGCTCATGAAACAGAAAATGCGGAAAAGCACCCCTGCCGCTTTGGCGGTGATGCTTTGGATGATCGGAATGGCCGTGACTGGTGTGCAGACGGCTGCTGCTGCCTGGGGAGGCAAAAGTCCCGGCATCGTTACGGTGACGAAAAACGGCAGGAAATCTGGCGTCGCAATCGGTTCAAGCGTTTGAAAAGGTGATGGAGGCTTGACGATTGGTATCACATTCATACCGCCTGGCGGGGCGACATCTGGATCCAAGTATCACGGCCACGTTTTACCTTCTCTTCAATAAAGAGACCGCCAAACAATATGGTGAAATGCTTTTCACATAGAGCACACTCTGTCAGCAGCTTCATGACAGGATGGTTGGTTACGTCAGCCAATGCGGATTTAGCATATCCTCAAATCGCCTTAATCACACGAAATTTTGCCCGAATTTCATCAAAAAAATCCTTAGTGTGGGGATCGAACCCCTGACCTCATCGCTGCCAGCGATGCGCTCTCCCACAGCGGTTATTTACGCTGCTCCACCGGCTGCAAGGATTCCTTCATAATAGCCAAGCCTTGTCTCATAATCTATTATGTAGGCTTGAAAGTTATGTGTATATCATTGAAGGGAATCTGATTACATGAGACATCAACACCAAAATAACGGAAAGCCATTTATCGCGCCGCAGCCGATTAGAAGCGATGGTTCCGGCGGGCCTGATTTCGGTCCGCGCGATATAATGAGGGACCTGGAAAACCCGGATATGTTTGTGCCGCCCGTCACCGATTCAGGCTTGCCCCGGTTACTCCTATTATCCAAAATAAGCGAGTAACATACGAATGCTCCGTCCGCACGGACTAAACCCCCGAGTTCGTCTCCGCCAAAACACAAAAAACACGCTTTATTCAGCGTGTTTTTTGTGTTTTAAAAACTAATTCCCATTTTTTACAAGAAACAAAATTGACGTTACGGCTTCGGCTCTGGTTGCGTTGGCATTCGGCGCGAAGAGATTGTTGTCTCTACCGTTAATGATGCCTCTTTTGGTTGTTTCCGCAACATAGGAATAAGCCCACTCCGGAATCTGACCCTCGTCTGCAAAGGATAGCTTTTCGTTAGTGTCCGGCTGAAGCCCCAGTGCACGAACCATCATAACGGCAATTTCCGAACGGGTAATGCTGCGGTCCGGACGGAAGGTGCGGTCTTCATAGCCGCTAATAATGCCTGCGCCAACCGCTTGCTCAAGATGAGCTTTGGCCCACTCCGGAATTTGGTTATAATCGGTATAATTTAATTCTGCTTTCTTGCCTTCGAGCTTCAACGCACGGCCGATCAATACCGTAAACTCGGCACGGCTTATCTCTCCGTCCGGATTAAATTTGCCGTCCTCATAACCGTTAGCAATACCCGATTCTACCGCCTGCTCAATGAATTCTTTAGCCCAATGGTTATTTATGTCCGTAAAGGACGGCTTGGGAGCCGCAGCAGGTGTTTGAACTGCCGGATCGGCGGCATTGGATTGATCATTGGAGGCTGGCTGACCCTGACCTTCTTGCACCGTGTCCGCATCCGCTGCTGAATCCGCATTGCCGGCCGGTTCCGTGCTCCCGCTAATTTTTTGAGCGCTGTCTTTATCAATTGAAATTTCTACATTGTAATCATGAAAGTAATTCAATTCGGCCCATTCGATTTTAACCCAAGCTTTAACCTTCTTGGACAAATCTTCGACTTCAAACTGAACATCGCGTGTATTTTTTTCTTCGTTTGTACCAACAACCGTTGTATCCTTCAAGGAGCCGTTAAGCTCGGTTTTAAACGCAGTAGTCTCTTTGCTTTGTTTAAGTGTCATCGTGAAATATTGCCTGCCGCCAACAACGGTTAAAGTCCCGGGGGTGATGACATAATCCTGCATAACGGACTTCTGTTCGGTGCCGAATTTCTTTACCATATAATTGATAGTATATTTGCCATCCTGCAGAGCAGCCGTACCAGAGCCCGGATTGGTTGCGGATACTGCGGACGGCGCATCTGCAGCCCATGCTGCCGAGATTGGAGCCACCGATACCAGCAATGATGCTATACATACACTGGACATCAGTTTCTTGATTGGTCTTTTCATATTCTTCTCCTTCACAGCAAAAGTAGTGGAGGACGCCGGTTTCCCGGTATCCTCCCGTCATACTGCATTGAATTACAACTGGCTTCAATAATCTGATTACTTTACTTCATTAAGGAGCGAGAAAATTAATTTCACAGCCTCAGCTCTTGTTGCATTGGCATCAGGAGCGAATATATTGTTGTCTCTCCCATTAATAATACCTTTCTTGGAGGCTGCGGCTACATGAGCATAAGCCCAATCCGGAATTTGCTTCGCATCAGCGAAAGATACAGCGCTCGTGCCGTCAAGCGGAAGATTCAATGCACGGGAAACGATTACTGCGATTTCCGAACGGCTAATGCTGCGCTCAGGTCTGAACGTATGATCTTCGTAGCTTGTGATAATGCCTGCGGCTACTGCTTTCTCCAGATGGGTTTTAGCCCAATCCGGAACCTTGTCAAGATCGGCAAAATTCAGTTCTTCTCCATTGCTTTCCAGTTTAAGCGCGCGGGAAATGAGAACTGTAAACTCGTCACGTCTGATTTCACCGTCAGGACGGAATGTTCCATCCTCATATCCGTTAACTATGCCAAGCCCTACTGCGCGTTCAATGAATTCTTTTGCCCAGTGATGATCGATATCTTTCGGAACTTGAACCGTTGGTTCCGATCCCGGAGCTTTGCCATCGGTCAGTTGTGCGTCATCACTAACCTTTTGAGCGTTTGTCGCTTCAAATGAAATTTCTGCATGGATTTCATCTGAATTGATTTTCGCCCAAATTTTTAATTTCGATGACAAATCTTTAATCTCGAATTGAACATCGCGCGTATTATTCTCTTGATCTTCAGCAATAACCAACACATCGGTCAATTCGCCGTTAAGCTCTGTTTTCAATGAACTGATTTCATTGCTTTGTTTCAGTCTTATTGAGACAACCTTTTTGTCTCCGGCAACCGTCAATAATACCGGCGTAACTACATAATTCTGAAGAACTGATTTTTGATCCGTGCCTGAATTAGTGATTGCGTAATTTACGGAGTATTTACCGTCCTGAAGAGTGCTGACGGCCGCAAAGCCTCCTGAAGAGCCGCCGCCACTTCTTTTACTGCCGCTTCCAGGGTTAACCGGTGTGATTGGTTCGTCCGGCGTTGGTGTTATAACACTAACGCTTGTTACTGGCTCTATGGCGCCAAACCCGAATTTGACGGATACATCTTGACCGTCTTTCTCTACACCGAGTGCATAGGTTGCTGTCAAATCATCCGCTGCTTCAAACTGAACGGTTTGAGCTGCCGGTTCATTGGCAAGCACCCGAACAAGTCCTGATGATTCAGCCGAATACGTTGGCGTTATTACTTTATTGGTTGTACCGTCAGCATTCAGCAGTAATATTTCATAAAGTATGACTCCGCTCTGCAATTTGAATGTTGCTTGTTTTTTATCGTTTTGCACAGTAAGTCTGCTTCCCTCGTTTTGAAAGAAATCCGTGATCGGAGGCGCCGCCGGATCATTCGATTTAGAGACAAAGCCGACATTGAACTGACCGTCTTTAACCGATTTAGTCAAGTCCAATTCGATCTTCCCGTATTTGATTTGTACATCGTAATTTTTTTCTTGTGCATCGGATTCAATGAGCTTGACAAGACCATTCTGCTTATTGATCAACAAATCCTGTACTTCAAATTTGATGATTTTCGTATTCGCAGCTTCGTCTTTGCCAGCCACGTTTGCTTCGGTCAAAGCTGAAGTTGCGTTCAGCTTTGTCTGGAAGGAGCTCACTTCATTAGCCCGATTCAATGTGAACGATACATACTTTTTACCGCCTTCAACGAGCAATTTACCGCTGCTTGAATCCACATAGTCCTGAACGACCGATAGCTGCTCAGTCCCTGCCGTGAAAATATTGATTTCCAACGAATACTCGCCATCCGGCAATTGGGTAACAGCATCTTTAAACTGCGCAGAGCTGAACAATTTTACTGCTGCTTGCAATGTTTTTACTGCTTCATCCACTTGCGCTTGCGTTGCTTTTGTATTCGCAGCCACAGCTTTTACCGCATCAAACGACTTTTTAAATTTATTTTTGGAGCCTGCCAAATATTGACCTAACGCTGTTCCCTCTACCGCTGCATCATACTTTGCTTGAGCGTCAGTGATTGCTGCATTTAATATTGTTTTATCTACTGTTACCGGTTCGTCGGTGTTAACAGAGTTGGCGAATGCTGTTACCGCTGCTTGCAGCGCGGTTACCGCTTCGTCCACTTGCTGCTGTGTGGCTGCCGAGTTAGCAGCTACCGCTCGTGCTGTGGTAATTGCCGCCAGCAGCGTTGCTTTCGAACCTGCGGGATACTGCCCGCCTCCCGTTCCTTCCACTGCTGCCGCATGTTTCGTTTGTGCGTCAGCAATCAACGAGTTTAATGCTGTTTTATTTACCGGACCGGGAAGAGTCGGCAAATCGCTGAATCCTACCTGAACATCATACTCATGATCGTAAATGCCGATCGGTGGACCCAGATTCCAGTAAATTTTTACCCATCCGTCTACTTTTTTCGTTAAATCCTCTACTTCGAATTCAACCGTTTTTTTGTTAGCTGCTGTATCGGTATTTATTGTAGTTGTTTCTACTAACGGTGAGTCCGCGTTTACCTTTGTTTTGAAGCTTACAATTTCTGTGCTTTGATTCAAGATGAACGACACATATTTCTTGCCGTCTCTTATCGTTAATTTGCCGCTTGTTTTATCTACATAGTCGTACATAACCGATGGATCATTGGTATTAACTTTGTAGATCGTGAAACTGATAGGATATTGGCCGATTGTCCCAGGACCGGAAATAACAGACGCATTGAACGTATTTAAAGCTTGCTGCAGCGCCAGCAGCGCTGTGGCTGAATGTTCCGGCGTGCCCGTTACTCGGGATGCTTCGGCACCGGCAGCGTCGATTGCGCTCTGAAGAGCAGCCTTGGCCGCTTCCGGGTATTGGCCCGGCTGTGTGCCTGCTACCGCCGCTTTATGTACTGCAGCCGCATTGGCAATAGCTTGTGATAAAGCAGTATTGTCTACATTGTTAAAGTTCAAACGAATGTCATGGGTACGCTCATAACCTTGCGCCGGCACGACCACACGCACCTTCGCGTCAATAAGCTCCTGCAAATGATCGATCTTGAATTTAACGACCCTCGTATTAGCTGCTGTATCCTCGCTAACCGTAGCTGCTTCCACGAATTCACCGTTTTGCTTGACCTTGAATTCCGGTATGCTTGCGCTGTCCTTAACGGTTACAGATGCATAAATGGAGCCATCCTCTTCTGTAGTAACGATCGCCGGCTTCAAGAAGTAGTTATCCATGGATGAGAAAGCAGCATTCGTTGCATGAACGGCCGAGAAATAGACCGTACGCGCAGCCGCCGCCTGGAATGCGTCCACTGCCGATTGCAAAGCCGTCGCAGCCGCAGCTATTTGCGGTCTTGAAGCGGCAAGGTTGCTGCCGGTAAGTTCCGCAAGCTCAATGGCATGTTGCAGCTTTGCTTTGGAGCTTGCATGATATTGTCCTAGCGCCGTACCTTCCACAGCCGTATTATAGATCTGCTTGGCAGCGGCAATGGAAGCGTTTAATGCTGCAAGTTGCTCCGCATTGTAGCTAATAAAGACAGTTTTGGTAACACCGTTAACCGTGTACCTCAACCCCGACAATCCCCTCCATATGGAATCATCCGCAGCATTATGTCTGATACTCGCCTGATAAGTTTTATTGTGTTCGTCCGAGCTGTTATTCACCGGAACTCCACTGAGGGAAAACGACGTTGAATTATAAGATCCTGATGTATTGGGATTGGTTCGTTTGACATCCAGTTGGCCTGCAGGATTTACAAAAGTAATGTTAGCAAAAGTTTGGTAATAAGGAGCTTCTGCTTGTTGTAATAGGGTTGCCGTTGGCTTGAACTCATTAGCATAAACCGAGTAAGTAGTCGTTGCGGTATCCGAGTCCAGAACCATAATGTTTACTGTCGAAGCTAAAAACTGTCTTTTCTCGATGTCTTTAAATCCGACTGTGGTTAAATGGCCATTGTATAACAAATCATACTGATAGGCTACATCTTCCGGAGAAGCATTGGGATCAGCTGCAACATTCGATGCTGCAGCAATTCTGTTCACAAAGCTGCTAACCGTGGGATAGGGATATTCCTTATCAGATACAGCAACGGAAGTCGGACCGCCCGGACTGCCCTCGGCTGTTCCGCCATCTTTGGCTGTTTCCGTAAATAACCTTATTCTTTCAATTAATTCAATTAAACTTGTCTTGTTAACAACAATACGCAAAGCTTGATAGTTATTAATAGCTTCGTTTAATATATCGTAGGCTGCCTTTAACAGCACCTGGTTGCCCCCGGCACTCGCTGCGATGCTTTCTGCCGTTGTGATGCTATTGTACAATGCCGTTTTGGAGCCGACTGGATAGAAACCGTCGCCCGTTCCTTCATAAGTGCTGTCATAAACGGCACGTCCCACTGTAACCAGATCATTAAACTTTTCTATAGTAACTGGCGTATTATCATCTCCGCCGTCTCCACCTTCTCCGCCGTCCTCCCCGCCGGTTCCGGGAATACTGCTTATATCCAATTCCAGACCGACATTATACCAATAGTTATAAGGCTGCGGTAAGTGATAGATATTATCCGTATCGTGAATATGCATTAAAATATCTTGTATCTTCCCGATATCCGCTATTTCGATTTGAACAATCACATGGTTACCGTCATCGGTCAATCGGGTCGTAACCGGCTGATAGCCCTCAATGCCAATAATAACCGGTTCCTGACCCGCTGTTTCTTGAATGACGGCCTTGTCCCTGCCTGCCATACGCGAACCGAAATACGCAAATAAAGTATAGTTTTCCTTCGTAATTTCATTCTCGAATTTCGCCTTGCCGTTCTGCACAATTAATTTTCCTGTGCCCGGCACCATGTACGCATTGGATACCGATGTTTGCGTAGGGGCTTTATCCTGAACATACCGGTATCCGATCGGGTATACCCCGTCAGGCACGGTAGTTTGACTTTCTTCCGCCGATGCCGGCGCTATATGTATGGCAGACAGAAACAATACGAAGGTAACGATCATCGCCATAGTTTTCCTAAATTGATTAGCCAATTCAATCACTCTCCTTAGGGTCTTGTTTATTCTGGGTTTTAGCTTTGTACTTATGAAGATCATAATAATCATTATTGTCTTGGATGCACACATGATCCGGCTAATCTCCCATTACAACAGGACATAACGAATAAATACCAAAGTCTTGTAGCTCACGAGCATCTCGCAAGAAAGACCTTGGAACCCTTTAACCAATTACAAATATGCATTTGTCACCTAAAAGAAATTCCCGATTTTCCAGCGAATGCCGTAAATGCGGACGTAGTCAGTATGTAATCAGTGCCAAAGAACTGCAAGCCATTCACTGCTACGGTTACGTTTATCGTTAAATACGAGTTTGAAAGGCAGTCCCCGAGGTTTGCGTAACAAGCGAAGAATGGCTCCATTTATGGCAAGCCATTCTTCAGCCCCCTACGCGGTTAGCAGTTGTCTTAAGGCGGCTAACTACGAATTATAATTGCCATTCGATAAACAAGTCCAGGTCGCCGCTATGAGGACCGGCATTAATACCAAGTTTAACAGGAAGATTAACATCAAAGTCATCCACATCAAATGTGAAATAAATGTAGCTGCCTGATACAGTACCAGTAAGTGTATCATAGAGACCTGTGGCGGCATCATACACCTTCAAGCCGTAGACGTAAGCGCTATCGTAGTGAACGGTAACTGTCGATCCGGAAATAACCGCATCATAAGTGAAAGAAGTTGCATGCGGAGAGTAATTGCCGTCTGCATCCAAAAATCGATAGTTAGTAGCCGCTGCAGAAGCAGGTATAGCCAAAGCAACTGCGAGTATGAACACCAGCAGGATCATGGAGAACGTTTTTTTCACTGATAATTTCATAATTGAATACACTCCCTTAGTTTGGTTTTGTACAACTTGACGACTACTTAAGTCTTAATCATCAACCGGACTTCACTCCGGAGGCAGGAATACATGCCACAGAACAAAGCAAGTTTGGAGATAATGATAATCATTATCAATGTTTGTGCAAAAAAAAACTTTACTGCGAGTTGCCTTATTAGAGCTAAGTAACGAGAGCCGGCAAATCAAATATGGCGACTTCCCAAGCTTTAGAAATGAGACCGGACTTCATTCCTCCTTTCCTGCATGCATGAAATATATGCCACAGAACAAAGCGAGTATATAGATAATGATAATCATTATCAATTAAGATGTAAAAATCTGTGGCAGAGGTATATAAACCTTTAAGCAGTGTACCTCATCTTTCAGAACATCGATAACGTGTACATCGTCATCGATACCACGATTTTATACTCGAATTCTAAATTATGTCAATCCCTATTTGCCAATTATTTATTTTTTAAATAGATCAGTTTATTTCATGCCGGAATTACTAACTCCCCAATCCCGCAATGAACCTCCAAACCCGGTTCTCGGAAGTTAGAGCGCTCAAATGCTCGATGACCGTTCCACTTAGCGACAAATGAACCTGTGACACCTGTTAATCTCCACATTTTCGGCTTATTCCATTGCGAAAGTTGAGTTATAAATACTAATATTTGCTGAACGATTACTTCCAGATTTCATCCGCAATCTCCTTGATGAAGGCAAGCTTGTTCCACTGCTGCTCTTCTGTCAGAAGATTTCCTTCTTCTGTGGAGGCAAACCCGCATTGAGGGCTAAGGCAAATATGGTTGATATCCACATATTGCGCAGCTTCCTTAATACGGCTGATGATTACCTCCCGATCCTCAAGCTCTCCAAATTTGGAGGAATGAATTCCCAACACGACCTGCTGGTCTTTTAAAAATCTCAGCGGCGCAAAATCCCCCGCACGGTCCGTATCAAATTCCAGGTAGTATGCGTCTATGTTATTTATACCAAAAAGAGTTTCTGCGATTGGCTCATAGCCGCCCGAGGATGCCCAGGTAGAGTGATAATTGCCCCGGCACACATGAGTGGTAATGATCAGATCGTCAGGCCGGCCGGCAATGGCTTCTTCATTGACACGGGCGAACAGCTGCGCGATTTCCGCAACATGGGCTCCCTCCTGCTGTCTTGCTTCCCAATAGTTCTTGTCGCAGAGCATTCCCCACGTGCAATCATCTAATTGCAGGCTGCGGCAGCCTGCCTCATAAAAGGCCAGAATCGCAGCTTTGTAAGTCTTCGCAATATCCGCCACCAGTTCTTCCATGCTGCTGTAAAAAACATCCGTACTCTCCTTGTTCTCTCCACGCAGAAGCTCCGCCAGGAATTGTGCGGGAGCCGGAATGGTCTGGCGAGCGATTGCATCATCTCCGGCCACATCCTTCAAGAATTTGAAATGCTCTACGAAAGGATGATCGGAAAATCCGATTTTCCCGAACAGGCGCGCCGTTTCTGCTCTTGTCTCCATGCCTTGAAATTGGTAACCTTTTTCAATGTTCGCCTTCTCCACTCCATCCAGGCCCCACATAAAATCAAGATGCCACCAGGAGCGTCTGAATTCGCCATCCGTCACCGCTTTAAGCCCTACCGATTTTTGCTTGTCCACGAGCTTGACGATTTCCTGATCTTCAATCCTTTTCAGCTCGTCAGCGGAAATCTCGTTGTTCTGAAACTGGATTCTGGCCTCCTTAAGCGCCTGCGGACGCAGGAAGCTACCGACCATATCATGTCTAAAAGGGGTTGCGTTTCTCTGTTTCGCATCTTCAATTACTATGCTCATTCGATCTATCTCCTTTAGCAGTATATTTCTATTTGCTATAAGAAAGATAGCACACATTATTAGTTATACTGTAAATCCAATTAATTATAACTGGTTATAGCCTGAAACTATAGCCAATCTATTAATCGGTAATAGCCTGATGAAGTGCTTCAATATAAGCCGAGGCGAGCTTGGAAAGCGCAGCATCTTTATAGCAGATCCATCCTACATTGATCGTTTCCTCACACGCCAGAGGGACGGGAATGATCTCATTGCCGTTCAAGTCGGCACTAAGTACCCCTGTAGATATCGTATATCCGTTCAAACCAATCAATAAATTGAAGAGCGTTGCCCTATCATTGACCCGAATGCTTTTACTGTGAGATAGCGTGCTCAGAATTTCCTCGGAAAAATGAAATGAATTATACTCCCCCTGTTCAAAGGACAGGTAAGGATAGTCCTGCAGCTGATCGATAGTTACGATCGACTGCTTGGCCAGGGGATTATGAACGCTAATAAAAATATGCGGCTTTGCCGTAAACAAGCTGGTAAATTTCAGGTTTGAGTCTTTCAGCAGTCTGTTAATGACCTTGGCATTGAATTCATTGAGATACAATATCCCGATTTCGCTGCGCTGGCTTTTGACATCCCGGATAATTTCATGAGTTTTGGTTTCCCGCAAAGCTAATTCATATTCATCCTGACCATATTCGCGAACCAAATTCACAAAAGCATTCACTGCAAAAGCATAATGCTGCGTAGATACCGAAAAATGCTGAGGCGAGGGCTTGGCGTTCAGATACCGGCTTTCCAGCAGCTCCGCCTGCTCAATCACCTGTCGCGCGTAGCCGAGAAATTCGGCCCCCTCCTTAGAAAGAGAGATGCCTTTATTGGTACGTTCAAAAATCGTAATCTGGATTTCTTCCTCCAGATCCCTTATCGCGTTGGAAAGGCTAGGCTGGGATATAAATAACCGTTTTGCAGCTTCATTCATTGAGCCGCGATTGGCAACCTCGATCACATATTTCAACTGTTGTAACGTCAATGGACTTACTCCTCTCTTTGCTTCGATCCATTCAAAGGGATGGTTAAAAATATGTATATTCCCCATTATACAATGAATTCAAAAGGCAACTGGCATTATCGACGGCATTGATTATCCTAGGGGGATCGAACCCTTGACCTCATCGCTGCCAGTGTGGTATGCGCGGTATCCCTCAGTGAACCGAAGTGTCCGAAAGCCTGCTGTAGTGCGGGTTTTCGGACTTCGGTCTGTTTTTCTGTTTCCTTGAATTTCCGTCAATAATCTAGGGTTCGTGAGCATGGATGTGATCACCGCGAGGCTTGTTTGCAGGAAGCTTCCTCAGGGGTCTCCTTTCCTGTCTTTTGCTGGTGGACGCATAGTGATAGCTGGCCACACGTTATGTAACTGAAATGGAAATCGTGGTATACTAATAATGACAAGGATTGGAGTTGATTAGGATGCATGACCTGCTTGATCCCAAGAACGATTTCGTCTTCAAGCGTATTTCCGGCAGTGAAGAGAACAAGGATATACTGCTCGCCTTTCTTAACAGAACTTTTATGGAGGCTGGTGAGCCGCCGCTGACCGAGATCGTTCTCATGAATCCGTACACGGATAAGGATTCGCCGCGCGATAAGCAATCGATCTTCGATATTCAGGCCAAAACGGCTGAAGGAAAGCTTATTAACGTGGAGATGCAGTTGTTTAACAAATACGACAATGAGAAGCGTACGCTATACTATTGGAGCAAGCAGTACGCGGGACAGCTTGAAGAAGGACAATCCTACAAGCGGCTTCGGAAATGCGTCACGATCAACATCCTCAACTTCTCCATACTACCCAACTACCGTTACCATAGCGTCTTTCATTTACGGGAAGACCACAGCGGAATTACGCTGATCGACGACATTGAAATACACATTATGGAGCTATCCAAGCTGAATACGCAGAACATACCGAATGAAGGCGGCTTGCTCAACTGGCTGCTATTCCTTAAAAGCGAAGATACGACGAACTGGGAGGTGTTGAAGGTGAACGAACCAGCTTTGGGTAAAGCAATGACCGCATTGGAATATCTAAGTCAGGATGCAGAAGCTCGCCGCTTGTACGAGATGAGGCAAAAAGCTCTGCATGATGAAGCTTCCATGCTGGAAGGTGCAAGAACAGAAGGGGAGTCCATTGGCAACCTCAAAGGAAAGATGGAAGTGGCTGCAAACCTTATAAATATGGGAATGGATGTTCCCGCTGTCTCGAAAGCAACTGGTCTTCCTGTTGAAGAATTAAATAAACTGAAACAGTCACATTGATCGGGGGGCTGCGTAAGAATCAAGTCTAGCGCAGCCTCTTTTCATTTGCATCAAATCGTTATTTAAGATCGATTAATCGGCATCAACATAATTATCAGGAACTCGTCCCCATGCGCTGCATTTTCTTCTTACCGCTCTCTTAAATTCGCGAAACAACTGATACTCATCAAACTGAGCTCCTGGTATGTTTGATTTGACAGCGTCACTAAGCGCTCTTCGCATCTCAGTTGCCAAATGTTCTACAATCTCTTCCATTTTTACTCTCGCCATTTACTCAACCCCATTTCAAATGAGTTTTAGGGATTACTGTCTCCAATCATCAGCAATAGTAGACCAATCAAGTTTCCGTTCCTCAAATCCTACCCAAACATTCCAATAGTCAGGATCAGAAGACTCTGGTCTTTTTTCCAGTGGCAGTTCTTTCATCTTAACAAGTACTAGGGATTCAGAAATCATCAAGGCAGAACACAGGAGGACGTTGCACACGAGGCGGATGTCCATCCCTCATACATAACCAAACTGGAATCGGGTAAGGCAAATTGGACTATTGAAAGCTTGGATAACATTCTGAATGCATTACAAGTTTCATACAACGATCTGTTTCACAATATCGATGAATCAAAGAGTAAAATCGACAATACTGTCCTCATTCAAATTGATAAACTTTTGGAAGACAGAAGCATCGAAGAGCAGCGAAAAGCATTACAACTATCAAGGGCGCTGTATAGTTGATCGTAAATCACTGCAATTTGGGTCTGTTACTTGTCCCCTATAGGGATGAGGATCAGGCCCTTTTTGCGTTTACGTCTTAACAGAGAGCGAATCGGGCTGTGAAATAATGCCCAAACAACCAAAGACAGGTGATGAAAATGCATGTAACCTAATCAATGCAAGAATAAGTAGTTCTTACAGGAGTTGATCGGCGCAGCATCAAAACATTGAAACGGAGAGATGTGTATGAGCAAAGAAATCATCGAAACCAAGGCAAACAGAAATACCCAGTATCAGCTTTATCGCACTCAAATTCTTTACCCCGCGTACTGTATCAATAATGATGGAACATCTATTCAAGATGATGTTCTTATTAGCGCATATGGTATTGTCGCCATCATCTTCATCGGTCTGGAACAAATCTACTATGACAGCGCCCCATTAACAGCAGAAGAATGTCAGATACGCCCGCTATTCGATCAAATATACAGTTCAGGCCTAGACAACGTTCAATCGAATTGGAGCGAACATGCCAAATGGTGCAACCCCATCAGTCGAACTGCCAATCAAACGCTCAAACGAAAACATAATTGCCATCTTCATTAGGACTTCTGACTTTTACCCATCGCGGTAATTGCGGAAGTCCTTTTTTGTTTGACAGGAACAAACTTGGCGGAATGCGAAGTACGCCGAAAGGAGGGATTAACATCACATAATTCCATATGAGGCTGACCGAGGCATCATCAGCATTGATTTTTTTAAGTAGAATTTTTGAACGATCAGGAGCGGAGTACTCCGATTTATTCTGCGAGGATTATCCGTTCAGCGTATGTCTGCTGGCGATCTGTATGAAAGTACAAAAGGATGAAAAGCGTGGTACGTAGTACTTTGTTATCGAGGCTGGCAAGGACGAGAAAGGCAAGCGGAAGCAAGTCTTTAAGCGCGGTTTTAAGACAGAGGCTGAAGCAAAACGTGAAATGCGTAAGGTTGAGATGCAGGTTGATGAGAACACCTATGTGAAACCGACGAAACGAACGCTAGCTGATTTCTTCCCTTAATGGCTTCAAAGCAAGTCGCTTAAGCTGCGTAAGCATACGCTGGAAGTATATACAGGACATGTGAACAAACATATCGTGCCGAAACTCGGACGGTTTGAACTCATCAAGATTACTACAGCACAAGTTGAGAAGTTCTACATTGACCTAGCGAAAGAAGCTGGACTATCGGCGCGAACCATTCAGGACATCCATAAGATCGTGAAGAGTGCGTTCGAAGCCGCTGTAAAACGCAAATATGTATCCCACAAGATTCCACGATCTCAGGCACACTGTAGCCACTCTGATGCTACAGGGGGAAATCAATCCAAAGGTGGTGAAAGAAATCCTCGGACATTCAGATGTTCGAATCACTCTGGGACATCTACTGCCACGTTCTGCCGAGCGTCCACAAGGAAACAGCGCAGAAGTTTGGCAATATGTTGTTCAATCAAGCAAATATCGTACAATAAAGGGTCTTGGTCGTATGACGATAACGTTCATGCGGACAAGACCCTTTTCTTTGCATGGAATCCGTGAGTATTTATGAGCATAATTGAATGAGAAAACTTTTGGTGAGCACAGATATGATCACGGAGCTAAAAGTGACGAACAGAACGGGTTGAAAGCTCCTATAAAAAGCAAAAAACCCTTGATATACAAGGATTTTGATTTATGGAGCCTAGGGGGATCGAACCCCTGACCTCATCGCTTCCAGCGATGCGCTCCGCCGCTGTGGTTAGCTGCACTGCCTAGACATGGCGAATACCTTCAAGATAAAAATACGGCGCACTTTCATTCGGGAAGAAACATAAGATATCCCATAAGTCAAAAGCCTAATTATTAAATGAAGGGTTGGGAATATAATGTCGGTTTCTTATATGGACTATTCTTCACCATCCGTACAGTTTACTTATGATTTAAACAACAACCCATTTTTCAAAAAGGATAATCGGAATTATATTAATGTTCTTTCCATCAACCAGCTAAACACCTTAGGAAATGTGTCCCTGCTAGACATTTATCTTAGCACGGGAAACGTAATCGAGCCCCACATCCATCAAAATGCTTCAGAATTGGTATACTGTATTTCAGGCGCGGCTGTTGTCTCCTTGATAAATCCGTTTATGAAAGAGCTTCGCAATTTTCCAATCCAGCCGGGCCAAGTGGCTAATGTGCCTCAGGGATGGTGGCATTATGAAATTGCTTCGGTCGACAACACTCATTTATTGGCCATATTCGATGCGCCAGTTCCGGAATTCATAGGTGGATCCGACCTGTTGCGATTAACGCCAGCGAGTGTGTTTGCCCGTACGTATTGCCTCAATGAGGCAAAAGTGAAGGATACGTTGGCACCCATTACAAAAACAGTTGTCATCGGACCGCCTATCGATTGCGAGCCGGATCAGGCCCAAGGAAAAACGGCCAATCCAGCCTATTCAAATCAGGCGTACTGCAACCAGGCACATGGTCACCTGCATCGTCAAAAATTTGATTACCGGCAGCAACAGCCCGTCATCGGTAATGGATGGGTGTAGTGGCCCCGTTGTCAAGACACTTTTTTCGAAAAGTTAAGCTACAGTACCTCCCTCTATTTTGGAATTTTTGCAGCCTGAAGTGATGTTGTTTTCTGAAGCAACTCGATGTGACGCTCGTGAAGCGACTGCCTTGGTCACTGTTAAGAATTTTCGGTTTGGCGACCGTAAACGCCTAATGATGATTCTGTAGTACCACATAATGTAAGTAGATTTATGGTTGGCGCGAAAGTTATTTAGCTCACTTCGTCTAAATATTTTTAAGCTATAGGCAGGTAAGATACAGTTGTGGAGGTTAAGAATAACTATTGAACACCTTGAGCAACACTGTTACATCTCATTTATTGATTACGAATAATTAGTCCGGTACATCGGGAATCTGGCTCCGCTGATAAGCCCAGTGGTTGGTCGGACCGCGACCACTGCCGATATTAATTCCTTGTTCAATAGCAGCCTGAATAAAAGCTTTGGCCTGACGCATAGAACTCTCTATACCTAATCCCCGAGCTAATCCAGCTGTCAGAGCAGCCGAAAATGTGCAGCCCGTGCCATGTGTATGCCCCGTGGCTACTCGCTTGCCTGCCAGCTCGGTAAAGCAACTGCCATCAAACAGCAAATCCACGGCTTCTACTCCGGTATCATGACCGCCTTTGATAATGACATATTTAGCACCAAATCCGGCGAGTCGCCTTGCCGCCTCCTCTTTATCCGTTTTATTGAGAATGGCCATACCCGTTAGCTTCTCCGCTTCAGGTATGTTCGGTGTTACAACCGCAGTAAGCGGTAATAGTTTTCCCGTTAAGGCACGGATTGCTTCTTCCTGCAGCAGTACGGCACCACCCTTGGCGATCATCACGGGATCCACCACAACCTGCGTCCATCCGAAGTCTTGGATAGCTTCCGCCACAGCAAGTATGATTTCACTGCTAAACAGCATACCCGTCTTAACGGCATCGACTCCAATATCGCTGCCTACTGCACGGATCTGTTGCACAACTGCTTCAGGGCTCAGCGGATACACCGCCTGTACCCCGAGCGTATTCTGCGCAGTCACTGCGGTGATTGCAGACATGCCATAGACACCAAGCTCCTGAAAGGTTTTTAAATCCGCTTGAATGCCTGCACCCCCACTGCTATCGGAACCCGCAATGGTCAATGCTCGGGCAACTTTTCGTCCTGATTCTTTATCCATGGTTACATTCAAACCTCTCACCTCAGATTATCTCTAAAACTCGTTCAGCGGGAATATGCCATGCGAGAATCTCAACGCAGTTATATAGAGCCATCATCCTCTTCTTCCAAACCGTTCTGGTGAGAAGGCCTGATTAAAGTCAGATGTATTCTTCCTTTCCATACAATCAGCTGCAAGCATAGCGGTTGCCGGACTGAGCAGAATGCCGTTGCGATAATGACCGACTGCGAATACCACACGGCTGGAGTCTTTCAAAGCTCCGATCAGAGGAAGACCGTCCTGGGTGGAAGGTCGCAAGCCAGCCCAACGATGAAACGGTTCCCTGCTCTCAAGGAAAGGAAAAGCTTGTTTATTCCATTTCCTCAGCCGCTCGATCCCCTTGTCCGTTACCGAGGTATCGAAGCCGGCAACATCCTCCGAAGCCCCACACACCAAGGTGGAATTTTCTTTCGCCACCAGATATCCCTGATTGCTAAAAACCATATGCTGAACGGGCTTCTTTTCTATCTCATAAGCACAAATTTGTCCGCGAATTGGATAAACGGGAATATGGATGCCGAACGTATCGGAAAGCTCTTGTGCCCATGCCCCCGAACAAACAAGCAATTGATCTCCGCTGAACAAGCGTTGATCCGCCGATTGTACGAGAATTTCGCGCTGCCACTCGACAATGGTCACCTTATCTAAATTCTCGTAGATGTTTACCCCCATTAATCGACAGGCTTGCTCAAGTGCACTTACATAATGCGGTGCATAAAGATGACTCTCTTCTGGCGTGTGCAAGGCCGCCCGTACATCCCGCGACAGATTAGGTTCCAGATGAAATAAAGCATCCCCTTCCAGTATGCTGCCGGAAGAACCGAATTGTCGCTGCCACAGGAGTCTGCCCTCTAGCGCTAGCATATCCGCCTCATGGTAAGCGATATAAAGACTTCCCGAGTTTGTGTATTCAAAAGTTTGATCGGAAGCCTGCTTAACGCTTTCTTGCCACTCGGGATATAGCCGCAGGCTTTCTAGACAAAATTGAAAAAAGGCATCGGATCCCTCCAGATTTTCGGAATAGGGTGCCAGCATACCGGCAGCAGCACCGGAAGCTTGCCCCCCGCAACGCTTGATTTCCAGAACCGTCACTTGATAACCCCGTCTCTGTAATTCAAACGCACAGGATAACCCGATGACTCCGCCGCCCATAACCACAATGCTTTCTCTCATCCCAAAACCATCTCTCCCAGGTAACGTTATTTCAATTTATACGCTTCAAAACCACTGCTTGCCGACGCATACCGCTTCTTCTCGATCCTGCCCGATAGATAAGCAAGTCTGCCTGCTTCAATGCCCATTCTCATCGCTTGCGCCATTCCGACTGCGTCCCTCGCTTTGGCTACTGGAGTATTCATCAGTACACCGGATACCCCAAGCTCCATGGCCTGGGTTACATCACTCACAGAACCAAGACCGGCATCAACGATGACAGGCACATTCGCTTCTTCGACGATCAAGCCTAAATTATAGGGATTTAGGATCCCCAGCCCAGTACCAATCGGGGCTGCTCCCGGCATGACTGCCGCAGCTCCAGCCTCCTCAAGACGTTTGCACATAACAGGATCATCCGATATATAGGGAAGAACCGTAAAGCCTTCCTTGACGAGAATTTCCGTTGCTTTAAATGTTTCAATCGGGTCCGGCAGCAGGGTGCGTTCATTCGCGCTGATTTCCACCTTGATCCAATCGCTCAAGCCGGAAGCACGCGCCAAACGGGCGATACGTACAGCTTCATCGGCCGTCCTCGCACCAGACGTATTCGGAAGATAGATATATTGTCCATTCTGCAAATGCTGCAGGATGGAATCATCTTCAGTGGATTGCAGGTTTATTCGCCGAATGGCAAAGGTCAGCACCTGGGCACCCGATGCTTTGATCGCTTCCATCTGAACGTATGGATTGGGAAAAAGTCCCGTACCAATAAAAAAACGAGAAGTCAATTCATGGCTGCCAATACGAAAAGCATCCAGCTTCATCCGTTAACCTCCTCCTACAAAATGCACCAGTTCAATCTGCATATTGGGACGAACCACTGTGACCGACCATTGTTCTGCCGTAAGCACAGCGCCGTCTGCTTCCACTACAAGTGGCTTTCCTATCAAACCATAATGTACAATCACATCTTCGATCGTATGAACATCCAACTCCTGCTTCAATCCATTGACTACAAGCTCCACACGCTCACCCCTATCTCTTCAGCTTGCTGAGGAACGCTGCACAAGTCCCTCTCACATCCACACAGCCGACAATTTCGCTCACCGCACAAATTCGTGTGGCTCCTGCCTCGATCACTTCATCCACATTGTTCAGTTTAATTCCACCAATCGCAACGAAAGGAATTTTAATCATTTGCGCAACCTCCCGCACATACAATACGCCCACCGGATCGACGACATCTACTTTGGTCATCGTTCGAAAAACAGGACCGACTCCGATATAATCTGCACCTTGCTGCTCTGCCAGTAGCGCTTCTTGAAGTGCATGCGTGGAAATACCGATAATTTTGCTGCCGACGATTTTCCTGGCTTCCAGCAAGGACAGATCATCCTGACCCAGATGAATCCCATCCGCATCGACTTCCATGGCAATATCAATATGGTCGTTGACAATAAAGGTCACACCATGCTTGCGAGTCAGCTCCCGAAGCGCTCTCGCTTTCCGCAGCAGTTCTTGTTTTCCGCTTGTTTTATCCCGCAGCTGAATGATATCCACTCCACCGAGAATGGCTTCCTCCATCACCTCGATTAGATCGCGATTCGGGTGAAATTGCTCGCCTGTTATCGCATATAAGCGAAAATCCTTCATGATTTCATCCCCCCCTTTAAGATCCGATATAACGGGCATACAATGTTTTGGCTCGAACCAATCATCCGTCCCTGCTCTTCAGCTTCCGCTGCCCGGCTTCGCCGATTGGCGCAAACAGCACTCGCATCTGCCCTGAATATCGTTCATCCACACGTCAGATTCCCTTCACCCTATAAATTGCGGAATGCTTGCTCTGCCTTGACGCCCTTCTTCATTTGACCATGCTCCGTCAGCCAATCTATGATTGAGCTCCAGGATTGTTCAGACTGGCTGCCAAAAGGCTCCGTCCCAGCATCCATTAATGGAAGCAGGATGTCCAAGCTTTTTTTCTCGACTTCAACATCCAGTGGAAACTCCTTGCTTTGCCTACCCAGTAAAATTTGTAGAGCCTGGTCCGGATGGCTCACGGTATATGCCTGACCTTTGGCAGATGCCTCCAGAAATTTCTTAATCGCTCCGCTTTTCTTCTTGAGGCCATCCTCACTGGCTGTCAGCACCAGTTCGTAGTAATCCGGAACCCCATATTGGGAAGGGTCGAAAGCAATCAGCTTCTCACCTTCCCCCTCCAATAACAACTTCTCATGGTTCACATAGCCCCCGATAATAGCGTCCACCTTCTTGGTGGTCATGGCCGGAATCAGGTCCCAGCCGACGTCCACATAAGTTAGTTTGGATGGGTCACCGCCGTCTGACTTCACCATCGTATTGACGATAGCTTCATCGAGGGGAATAGAGGGGTAACCGATTTTTTTACCAATTAGGTCCTTCGGGCTATGAATCCCTTTTGATTCAAGCACAAGCAATTGATTGAGCGGATGGCGAACAATCGCGCCCACCGATACGATCGGAATGTCCTCGGAGCGTGATATCGCCACTTGCATTTGATAGCTAAGTGCCAAATCAGCTTTTCCAGCCGCCACCAGCTTAAGTGCATCATTCGTGTCCGCCGGCGTTTGCAACTTTACCTGCAAGCCTGCTTCTTTATAAAATCCCTGCTCCTCCGCAGCATACAAAAACGTATGCACTGCATTCGGATACCAGTCTAGTAACACCGTAAGCTCAGTCTCTGTCTCAGCGGGCACGGCTTGCTTATTGGAAGCACAGCCCGTGACGCCGATTAATGTCATCGTAAGAGCTATTGACAGCCATGCGCTTTTTTTCCATATACAAGATTTCATTGTAACTTCCCCTTTTTTATTTTTATTCTATTCGTTTTTAGCTTCTGCGATGGGCAAGAGTCGCTCTTTCCACCCACAGAACTGCGAGGAACAACAAAATCCCCATGGCCGACAGCAGCAGGACGCCCGAGAAAACCGCCTCACCACGCAGCATATTGGATGCTCGCTTCGTATACATACCCAAGCCATATTCCCCTCCAAGCCATTCCCCCAGCGTAGCGCCTCCAACACTTATAGCCGCTGCCATTTTCAAACCGGTAAAAAATCCCGGCAGAGCAGATGGGAGCTTCCACTTGAGAAACAGATCGCGTTTGCTTGCCCCCATCGTCTGCATCAGCTCTCCGATATCGGGATCTGCAGAGCGGAACCCATCCGCTGTATTCACAGCAATGGGAAAGAAGGTGAACAAGATCACAACTGCAACCTTGCTCCATATTTCATAGCCGAACCACATGACCATAATAGGCGATAATGCGATGATGGGAACCGTTTGGGAGGCGACAATTAGCGGATAAATCGTCTTTTTTGCCAAGCCTGAGCTTTCAATCCATACAGCAGCCAAAGATCCGAATACAGCGGAAATCCCGAGACCAAGCAAAGCTTCCCCCAAGGTGATGGCAAAATGCTTGCCGAGCAACCGTCCGTTTTCCCACATGGAGACGAACACGTCCGACAGACTGGGAATGATGTAATGCGGAATGTCAAAAATTCTCGTTCCGGCTTCCCACCCAACAGCAAGCAGCAGCACGAATACAGACACAGGCAGATATACAGAAAGAGTACGTCTCATATACTCCCTCCTTCCGAACCGCCTGCACCGCGACCAATCATCCCAAGCAACTGACGCTTCAAACCAATGAATGCCACGTCCATCACCGCTTCATAAGTTCGGGGGCGGGGCAAGCTTACGGCAAGCTCCCTAAGCGTTGTAACAGGAGATTTCACCGCTACAAGCACCCGGTCGGATAAAAGCAGCGCTTCGTCCACGTCATGGGTGATGAACAAAATGGTTCTGCGGTGCTGCTGCCATACCTGCAGCAGCCATTCTTGCATGCTGAGACGCGTCATCGCATCCAAGGCGCTGAAGGGCTCGTCTAGAAGAAACAGTTCTCCTCCTCCCAGAAGGGAACGCAAAAACGATACTCTTTGGCGCATACCGCCAGATAGCTCATGAGGATACTTGAGCCCCGTTCCTTCCAGCCCTAAGCCCGGAAGCAGATCCAGCACCTGACGACGAGCCTCCCGTTTCGGCGTCCCTCCTAGTTCCAAGCCCAGAGCAGCATTATCCAGCACTGTTCTCCATGGCATAAGGCAATCTCTTTGGGGCATATAACCGATTTTCCCCAGCCTGGTTGCCGCCGCTGCTGAGTCTCCAGTTGCTCTAATGGCAATTGTTCCTGATTGAGGGGTTAACAGTCCCGCCAACAGGCGAAATAGGGTAGTCTTTCCTTTTCCGCTAGCCGCAAGAACACTAACGAACTCGCCTTGTCTAATGTCGAAGTCCAACGCCTCGAACAAGGGGGGCTCTCCGGGAAAGGAAAAGCTAAGCCCACGAACCGATAACGCGATCGGCTGCCCTTCCATCCTAATTGCACTCAAACCGGCCACTCCTCTTTCCGGTAAGCCATATCCCAGAACATATATTCAAGTTTGGAAGCGACGACGAAGTGTGCCTCCAGATGCGCAAGCTCCTGCTCAGTCTGATCCTCCGCCAAACGATCCATCAGACTGATACACCAGTCGGTAAGTGCTCCGAATTCCTCGGAGCCGTACATTAAGATCCATTCCCGATACAGCGGATGGTCCAAAGCGCCAGGAAACTTCACAAAGGCGACTCCGATTTCCCAGTAACTCCACATGCAAGGGAGCAGGGCGGCTACCACCTCCGCCAATGTGCCTTGTGCAGCAGCATCCAGCATATACTTGGTATAAGCGACTGTTGTTGGAGAGGGACGCGTCTGCTCCAGCTGTTCACGCGTCACACCAAAGCGCTCTGCATACTGCCGATGAAGCTCCATCTCCACGTTCAGCGTGGAGTGAAGCAGCTCTGCGAACTTGACCATTGTCTCTAGATCCCGAGCCTTCATACTGCCTATAGCAAACATTTTGGCATAATCGATAAGATATACATAATCCTGCTTGAGATAATAGATGAAACGTTCATCATCCAACGTCCCTTCTCTTAATTCCGTCAAAAACGGATGCTGATGACTCTTGGTCCAGATCTCTTGGACTGAACGGTACAGCCTTTCGCTAAAACGACTCACCGGCATCACCCCGCCTTCTTTTTAATGTTCCTGTCATCTGATCCATCGGCAACCCTAAGCAAACGATCCTCAATTTCAGCGGCAACCGTTTCATAATCCTCATTCGGATACCGCGGGATTGATTGTATTCGTTGCGCCTGACGCTGTACTTGAGTAATTAAAGAATCCGTCATAGCTTGTGTTCTCTCCTTCGCTTAAAAAGCAGGCACAGACAATAGAAAAAAACCATTCGAGAATATACGAATGGTTGTAATTCGATACGTTCTCTACGCCAGCATTACCTGGTTCAGATTAACGGTCAGGGAAATCAGTTCCCTATCTCAGCCAGACTAAATCCAGCCCCCGTACTCCAATATTAATTTATCCTCACTATAGCTCATAAGCGTATAATTGGCAATAAAAATTGCAGCAGCATCGCGATAATCGGAATTTATTCAATAGGCAAGCTTATAAGAGCTGCTTCACGCGCGTGAAAATACTGCGATCTTCCGGTAAGATAAATAACTGCTTAGTTGCTTCCTTGGTCGCCGTACATTCCCCTGACCCGTTACGGGAATCACCGATGGAGGATTGGCGGAAAAACCTTAGTGGATGCGCTGCTTCTCCTTTATTTTTAATAGATCGCCCGCATAAATAAAGTCTGATTTAAAATGATTGAGTTTCATGATATGTTTTGGAGACACGCCATAGATTTTTGAGATATGCAATAATGTGTCTCCTGGTTTGGCAACGTGAACCTCATAGTTTTTTCTGATGAATTTTGGATAGCTGATTACTTTGCCTTGACCCGAGCTGATCGAATCCTTTGGTATCCCTTGATTGTCAAGTTCTTCAAGCATTTGTTCGGCTCTGTGCTTGTATGATTCATTTTGAATAGCTTCTTGAGCATTTTCGCGAATAAGCTCCCTCTCTTCATGATGGCTTAAGTAATATTTTACTTTATTAATCGTCTCTTCAGGAGACGAAGAAACAATGAGATGGCGATCCGGAATAAATTTTTCCTTAACTGCCGGCGAATTGGAAGTTAACAAAAAGCCTCCTGAACCAAGAACCTCATATGTCCGTTGTGTAAGTTGATCTACACAGTTTTGTAGGCCGATCACGATTTTGGCAGAACTATATACTTTGTAAGCTTGTTTATAATCCAGATAACCGTGCAGCCAGTGCCTGGGAATTTTCCTTTTTATAAAAAAGCTCATCGAATCCCAATGATTGCCCCAAAAGTCAATTCGTATATCCATATTTAGCAAAGGAAAAATTAGCGTTTCCAAAGAAATCATTCGAAACACATCAGGCTCTTTTAAAAGATATTCAGGGTACGCATTTGCTACAACGGCAATATCGCAACTATAGTTATCTAATGAATCTACCCGATGATGGACACTTTTATGGTAGCCAAAATCCAGGTGAGCGGCATTGAAACTTTTTTTTCTATAAAAATCGCACATGGATCGTGAAACCGTGAAAACAAAATCCGGCTTCATTCTCTTGATCAGGGGAAGAGTAAAATTTTTAGTGTGCAGCGGATCTTCGGTAGCCCAGTAGACTAAGGGAATTTGATAATTTTTAATGGAGTCCCGAATCCAGCATTGTTTGTCGATTGTGTGTTCAGGGGTCCAGCCCATGGATATAATAAGGTCGGGACGGAATGTATCTATCATTTCCGTGATATTGCCTCTAGTTAAAGGACCAGAGATGATAGACGTGTGACCGGCATCTGCAAATCCATTCGGCAATCCGTGTATCCACATCGGGTGACTTTCCAGAAATAAAACCTTCATAAAATGGTCCACCCCCTATCTATCGATGATGTTATTAAAAAATTCCAAAACATGCTGCCTGAGATCTTCTCTTTTCACAGCAAACGACAGAATGGCTTTTACATAACCGAGTTGTGATCCAACATCATGACCGATACCGGGTTGTTGATGTTCCAATAGATCGAATATAGCCGGCGTCAAAATATAGCGGCCGATCATGCCAAGATTCGTCGGCGCTTCCTGGGGATTCGGTTTTTCGACCAGTTTGGTGATTTGATAAATCTGATCCTTTGCGGACCTTCATGTAGAAACCATCTACTTCCCTAGTGAATTTTTCATCCTGCCAATGCTTTGGTAGATGAATCCTGCCTCCGTCATTTGCAATGGATCATACATATTTCGCCCGTCGAATACAATGGGTTGACGGAGCAAGCTTTTCATTCGATCGAGATCCACCTTACGATATTGTTGCCATTCGGTAAAAATCAATAGAACGTCCGCGTTCAGTAACGCCTGATACGGTTCCGTAAAATATTCGATTTCCTCTTCACCTAGCATCAGATAGGCATTCTGCAATGCAGCAGGGTCATGAACACGGATGGAAACGCCATGTTTCCGCAGTTGCTGGATGGTTTCAATGGCTGGAGCCTCGCGAATATCGTCGGTTTCCGGTTTAAATGACAACCCCCATACCGCCACTTTGAGACCTGACATATCTTCCCCAAAATGGCTGACAACCATTTCGAACAGCTTCTTTTTCTGATAAAGATTGACCTTATCGATAGCCTCCAAAATATGCGTTGAAACGCTTCTCTCGGATGCGCTGCGAATAATCGCCCTAATGTCTTTAGGAAAACAGGAGCCGCCGTAACCGACGCCGGCTGACAAGAAATACTTGCCGATTCGCTGGTCGAACTCTAATCCTTGTCTGACCAGTTCAATGTCCGCACCCGTCGACTCACATATTGCGGCTATTTCGTTCATAAAGCTGATTCTGACTGCAAGCATCGCGTTGGCAGCGTACTTCGTCAACTCGGAGGAAGAAATGTCCATGATGACAAGCGGATATCCTTTGCTGGTCAGCGGTTCATATAACTGCTTCATATACGAAATCGCCCTGTTACTATCGCTGCCAATGATGATCCGGCTTGGCTTCATAAAATCTTCAATTGCTATGCCTTCCCTCAAAAACTCGGGATTCGATACGACATCAAATTCCAAATGCCCAAGCCCCCTGCGTTCAAGCTGTTCCTGTATGGTCAGTCTTACTTTCTCGGAGTTGCCTATCGGTATTGTTGATTTAGTGATAATAATGGAATACTCATTCATATTCATGCCGATTTGCCGTACAGCTTCCAGAACTTGCGAAAGATCCGCAGAGCCGTCTTCGGCGGGCGGAGTCCCGACCGTTATAATGATGAATCGGCTGCCTATAATGGCTTCAGGCAGATTTGTAGTAAACGTAATACGTCCATATTTTACATTTGCTTTTAATAACTCATCCAAACCGGGTTCATACAGAGGCACTTCTCCGTTCCGAAGCCTCGAAATTTTGCTTGCGTTGTTATCCAAACCAATCACTTGATGCCCCATCTCCGCGAAACAGGTGCCTACCACGAGTCCGACGTAACCAGTACCAATGATGCAAACCTTCATAACGGTTACTCCTGCCTTTCTTCCTTTTGATTCCGCGTAGGATTTTGACTTATTTTTTCTTAAGTATATGCTTCCTGCGCAATGAGAAACTCGGTCGAATATCTAATTTGGTTTATTTCAACATGCGTCTACTCTTTTGCATTCGTGATAGTTTACAGAGCTACTGATGAAATCGCCGTTGCTTCGACAGACGGCGAATCATATTCTAACAAGGGAAATGACAATGGGTAATAATTAAATCTCAAAGGAGCCGTGACGTTTTGAAAATTATACAAATATCCCCCAATACGATACCAGTCCCACCTATAGATTACGGCGGTACACAACGCGACATTTACTATTTGACGGAAGAATTGGTCCGCCGCGGGCATGAAGTCATTCTATTTGCCAAGAAGGGCTCCAACACTCGCGCTACCCAAACCTATGAATATCCTTCCGATGATATCGAGACCCATCTCGAATTTATCATGCGTCACATCCCCGACGATGCCGATATGATTCATGACCATTATGGCATCGTAGCAACAGCGAACCCGCCCATTCCAACCATTAGAAGCTCCCACTCGAAAAGAGTTGTCGGCGTGCAAATTCCAGTCTATGTCAGTAAAACGATTTTAAAGAAATATGGAAAGAATAATGGTTACTTCGTGTACAACGGCATTAGACTTAAAGATTACAAATTTGAAGACGCCAAAAATGACTACCTCCTTTATTTGGGCAGACTGATGGAGCAAAAAGGCGTCCATCTCGCGATCGAAGTCGCGAAAAAAACCGGGAAAGAGCTGATTATTGCCGGAACCCTACACAAAGGAACCCCTGATAACAACAAAAAATATGAAGATTATTTCGGTTCCAGAATTAAGCCGCACCTGGGCGAACATATTCGTTATGTCGGGCCCATTGGCGGCAATGAAAAGCAAGAACTGCTGTCCAAGGCAAGTTGCGTGCTTTTTCCTTCCATTTGGAATGAACCGTTCGGTCTCGTTCTCATCGAAGCATTGGCCTGCGGAACGCCGGTACTCGGTTTCAGGAAAGGCGGCGTGCAGGAAGTGTTGAAGGGATTGCCGAAATTGCTATGCGACAATACGGAGGATATGGCTGCAAAAGTGCTGGACCGAACAGGCTTTCCATCCGCTAAAAAATGCCGCAGCTACGTCAGGAAGCATTTTTCCGACCGGATTATGACCGATCACTTTCTGGCACTATACGACAAGATTATTAAAGAAAAAAAATATAAAATCATTCCAAATTCGCTATGGAACGAGCGGAAGGCGAGTATATCCGAAAAGGAATTGAATCGAGAGGTTTCGATCATCGCATGTACCATGAGACCTTCTTATATGGACAATGTTTTTTCAAACTACGAACGGCAGGAATGGAAGAATAAAGAGCTGATTGTTATTTTAAACAAAGATGATATGGATCTTCTGGAATGGAGTGAAAGAGCAAAGCAATTCCAGAATGTAAGGGTTTATAAACTTCCGGAGGAATATACGTTGGGGAAATGTTTAAATTGGGCCATTGCTAGGACGAAAGGCAGTATCATCGCCAAGTTTGATGATGATGATTATTATGCGCCCCGATATTTAAAAGAGTCGGTTTATGCACTGATGGATGGGAAGGCGCCCATCATCGGCAAACATACCTCATATCTTTATTTTGAAGAAACGAAAGCGCTCATGGTGTATCGCGCTGGTCGGGAAAATAAGTCTCTAGGGAAGGTCAAGGGAGGAACGCTGCTATTTAATAAGTCCGTTTGGCTAAAAGTGAAATTTCCTGAAGACCGGGTAGCTGGGAGCGATTCCCATTGGTTAAAGAATTGCACAACAGCAGGCTTCAAGGTGTACTCCGTCTCTAAAGATCATTATGTTTGCATAAGGAGAGGAGATACGGAATCGCATACCCAAAAAAGGAGCACAAGCAACTACATGTCTAAATGCGAGCTAGTCGGGTACACCGATAACTTTATTCCATACATCACCAAACAAATAAACATTCTGGATGAAATCGCCAATCCATCGCCAGAAACAGAAACAATCGAGTGAAAGTAAGCGTTAAATACTTCCCACCTATGCCCACAATATTAGCCATGAGATAATCTTCCTCAGAATGACGTGAGGAGGATTTTTTCATCGCTAGCCAAACCGAAGCAAGACAAACCTGGGAAGCGCGGATCGCCGCTTACCGGGCTAGTGGTCAAAGAGCAGCGGAATGGTGCGCTGCTCATCAAGTAAACCGCCGTCAGTTATATTACTGGATTCGGAGGTTGAACCGGAAGAGACCAAGTCGACCCTCGATCAATTCACCTTTCCAAAAGTTTGGATACACAAACGCATTCATAATCTCTCTTTTTGCATTTATTCAAAATGATCTCCACTGCTTCCACAGTTTGCTTTCGGTCTCCTCCGGAATCATGCAACAAAACAATTTCACCCTTATTTATTTTAGACATTACCCTTTTAACGATTTTATGAACACCGGGTCGTCGAAAATCAAATGTTTCTATAGAACGCAGAATCATCAAATACCCAAATCTCCTGGAAACTTCTAATGTTGTGTCATTATACTTTAAAAATGGCGGACGAAATAAAACAGGCTTCTGTCCTGTTATTTTTTTTATAATTTTCTCTGTTTTAAGCAACTCGTCGTATACATGATCATACTCCAATTTTGCCAAATTCTGATGACTATAAGTATGATTACCTAATTCATGTCCCTCTGCAATTATTCTTTTTGCCAGATCGGGAAATGTCTCCAACCGTTTGCCTACAACGAAAAAAGTTGCTTTCGCATTGAAATGTTTTAAAATATTCAGAAGGAACGGGGTATGATTCGGGTCGGGACCGTCATCAAAAGTTAGAGCGATATGATTATCGGCAGCATGTATTTTTGAAATGATATCATCCATACTAATTACCCTCTACGATCTTTTTGAAATTTTCCGTTGTACATAGAATCTTCGATTCCTTCAGTAATTTTCTATTATTTATGTTCCAGGTATGGTGACCTTCATACCTCCGAAGACAAACATAATTCCGTTCATCCGTAACATATATTGAAATGTTCTTTTTTAGGCATTTTCTTAGAAATTGGGTATCCTCGCCGCGATTTACTTGTGAAAAATTGATTTCATTAAATACTCCCTTTTTGATCATTAGTGTAGCTCCCTTAATTTTAACAGCTTTATTGATGAATGCGTTTTTTTCCATATGAGGCAAATGTATGGCAAGATAGTTCTTTTTTTCAAAATACATGTATACGGTTCTTTTGCACACCACATCGGCGTTCATCTTCTTCATCGTTTTTAATTGATCGGAAAGATACCGGGATGAATAGTAATCATCATCATCAAACTTTGAGATAATATCATATTTGCAATATTCAACGCCGATGTTCAGGCATTCTCCCAAGGACGTTTTTTCCGGAAGTCGATATACGGATATATCTCGAGAGGGCTGTGCCCTTTTTTTCCATTTGTCTATATCCATATCATCCTTGTTCAAAATAATAATCAGTTCTTTTTTTTTATAATTTTGACCCTCATAATTTTGGAATACATTCTCTATAAAATCGTCCCTCATCGTGCAGCATATGACGGAGATCATGATCTGCCTCCTTCTGTCCACATCTTGTATTTTCAGACTCTATACTTGATAAATATATGTGTAAAGAAGGTTATCGGTATAGGTCATTCACAGAGATCCAAAAAATTGGTCGAGTAAGTTTCCGTAAACTTCGGTTAATTTTGATATCATGAGCCCCTATGCTTATTATCGCTTACAAACATTACTCGAGTTCACGGGATGGCTTGGAGGATGAAGCTTTTCGTATCTTTTACGAGAAGCTTTCGAAACAAGGAGTCGATATGGGGAAAACCCGCCTTTTCGGGTTCGATCTTGATTCAGTAGTAGACAGTGCCAAAGAGAGAGCTCGCCGCTCGCTAACACGCGACGGGGGTCTCTACGCGTGTTTGAAGACCGCCGCCTGTGGCTCGATGAAAGGCATGCTGGATATTCTATACCGCTGGCTCAGCCGGACAAACGATTATGAACCGGATGAACAAAGGCAAGCACCAACAAAATTACAGGACGTTGCCTCATACTTACGTAAGAGCCGTGACGAAATGGAAGGAACAGAAGAGTAAGCGTCAAATGCTTCACACCTATGCCCACAATATTAGCCATGAAATAATCTTCCTCAGAATGACGTGAGGAGGATTTTTCCATGGCTAGCCAAACCGAAGCAAGACAAACCTGGGAAGCGCGGATCGCCGCGACACGGCGCTAAAAAATGCGCTAGCCGATTAGCGTAAGCAGAAATAAGTTACCCCGCACTTTGGTTTGCTAAAGTATCTACTTTACCCCACTATATTTACAGCATTCTCTTTAATCTTAGTAACAAGCTCTACAATTTTTTTTTGTTTTGAACCATCAAACAGCTTGATAAAACTCTGGGGTTTATCAAAAGGCGGCTTTGTGAGTTCAGATACATTGTCGATATAGCCGTTCTGTACAATATAATCAACAACCTTTTTCACAAAAACGATCTGCACCTGGTTGAGTGACTGGTCATTAATAAATTCTGAGAATGCAACGCTCGCCGCTTCATATTCCAGTTTGGCAATTTTGCGCACCAGCAAGCCGAACGGCGTATCTTGAAATTCCCGTTTGTAAACCTCTGCTGTGCCCAGCTCCCCTGTGAAGATCTTTTCCAAGCTTTCGTAGTCGAAAGCAGTAAGTTGGATGTTATTGCGAAGCTTATGAATAACCAGCGAGTCACGGTTATTCTCAATATAGCGATTGACCTTCAACTTATAATCCTCAAAATCATAGGCCTGGTACATGGCTTTCCCCTCATTGACTGTGAGAATTTCATCAGCAAGATTCGTATAAATAGGGTTTCTTCCACCTTCTTCTATAATAAACTTAATCAGACTGCGCAGCTCCATACGCACCTTCTCAAAATTCAGTAGATCCGAGCTCTGCCAGAACTCGTCCGTTCCGATCGTGTTGATCAGTGCCAGCTTTTCTTTAATCTGCGGAATAGTAGCACGTTTTAATAGATTGGTAGTTACGTCTATAAGCTGCTTCTTGCCTTTATTGAATTGTGGCAATCCCTCAATCTGGGCGATCATTAACCCATACATAAAATTGTCGAATCGCTTGGCATATTCGTCCGTGTCATCCATATAGACAATAGGTGCAAGGTATGTGATCAAGTTGTGCTTATCTACATCTGACAGGCAGACAAAAGCAGCCACATGTTTATACTTCTCAATATATTGCAGCTGCATCTTCACCGATATCAGATCAGTATTTAGTACTTTTATTTGCTGTATGACTGTTTCAATCAAGTCTGTGCGAATAGCTTGATAAGGCTCATTTATATAGACTGACTGCTGTGTGTGATGAATCAACCGAACCCGCTTCGCGAAGATCGCTTCGGATAAGCTTTGAGCTTCGTTACCCTGCAAACCTTCCTTGTGTTGACGGAAGAATTCAAAGTTTCCGAGATAATCAAAGATTACAAAGCGGGTTTTATCTTCTCCCTCTCCGAACAGGTTTCTGCAGAGCCTTGTCCCGCGGCCAATCATCTGCCAAAACTTGGTTTTGGAGCGGATACGCTTGAAAAACACCAAATTGACGATCTGCGGCACATCAATGCCCGTATCTAGCATATCCACAGAGACCGCGATATGAGGCTCTTTGCTAGCAACCTTAAAGTCGTCAATGATACTCTGAGCATAGCTGTCTTCAGAGATGATTCGCTTAGTAAAACTGCCGTTATACTGCGGATACAATTTATTAAACCGATCAATGATATATTGGGCGTGTTTTTTATTTTGCGCGAAGATAATCGTCTTCCCCAGCCTGTCACCGCCTGCTACCCTGAGGCCCTTGGTCATTAAATCTTCCAGTACTCTATCAACGGTAGCTTGGTTAAAGATAAATTCATTAACCGCAGGCGAGGGAATAAAATCAGGCATAGCGCCATCTTCATCTGTGAAATCCTCTTCATAACGCGCCTTATCTTCTGCGGAAAGTTCATCATAGGTAATACCCTGCTCCAGGAACTTGGTTGTGATTTCAATGTTATGGTAAGGCACCAATACGCGGTCGATCTCTACTGCGGTTTCATAGGCGTAAGCATAGGTAGGCACGCCGCTCTCCATCTCGAAGAAGTCGTAGGTATTACGGTCAACCTCCGTTTTGGGAGTCGCTGTTAAACCTACAATGATGCCGTCAAAATATTCAAATATCGTGCGATATTTCTTGAAAATACTTCTGTGGGCTTCATCCACTACAATCAAATCGAAATGAGCAGGGGTAAACAGGCGCTTGCCGTCATCGCTCTTTGCCTTGTCAATTGCGTTGAGCATGGTTGGATAGGTTGAAAATACAATGCGAGCGGTCCTATCATCCTTATTGCTTAACAGATTACATAGGGACATATCCGGCAGATAATTCTTGAAGTCGTCCTTAGCCTGTTTGACTAATGCCGTTCTGTCTGCCAGAAATAAGATATTGGTTACATATCCGCCTCGGGATAAGACATCGGTTAAACTGGATGCCGTTCTTGTCTTCCCCGTGCCTGTCGCCATGACGAGTAATGCTCGTCTATGACCTGTCGTAATGTTTTCACATACCGCGCGAATGGCTTCCTTCTGGTAGTAACGGTCTGTAATTTTATCGTCAATGGGTACTTCGTCTAGAACTTTACGTTCGTTTCGGCGGTTCATCAGCTTTTCCAGATCAGCCTTTGAGAATACACCGCTTACCTTGCGCTGTGGAGACGTTACGTCATCCCATAGATTGGTTTCAAAGCCATTGGTGGTAAACATCATAGGCCGTCTGCCGGTCATTCTCTCTAAGCAGTCTGCATACAGCTTGGCCTGATGGGTGCCGATCTTGGGATCTTTGGAGGTGCGCTTCGCTTCAATGATCGCAAGGGGTAATCCGTCTTTTCCATAAAGCACATAATCGGCATAGCCTTTCTCCTCATGATTAGGCATACCGTACAGCTCTACTTCTTCCCTCACATCATCGCCGTATATCCAGCCAAGTAGTTTCAAGTCCACATCAATATATTTTTTACGAGTGCGAAATTCCGAGATATCCTCAGGGGTGAAATGCCGTTCTTCCTTATGCTGCTCTTTGTCAGCAGTAAGCCGATCGCTCATGGCCGCAATCTTGGCACGCAGAGCCTCAATTTCAGAATCCTTTTGTTCAATTAAGCTATCCTTCTCTTTGATCTTTGCTTCGTCCAAGATCACCTTGTCGGCAGGGATATTCCCTTCAGCGAAATGGCGCTCTTCATAGCTTGCACCATAGCAATAATCAATCCACTGCACGAACTCAAACAAAGCAGAAAGGGACAAAACAGCATCACTGCGGCTGATTGCTTTATCTGTATGTACCGCAAGGTTACCCAACTTGATAATATAGGGCAGCTTGCCCCATGTCTGGTTCTCCATTGCGAATTTGAAGGAGGGTTCGTGAATTAATGACTGCAAATTGTCCTTATAGGGCATAGTGATGGTGTTATCGGCAGCATACACCCATTTCACCGCAAGCTCAAAAGCCTTGCGGCTACCAACCGCCGCCATCGCGGGAGAGGTAGCAAGCACCCGCTCCGCCTCGATGCAGGCGGTTGCAAACAAAGTATATTCTGTTTGTCCCTGTAAGAATTCAAAGTTTGCAGACATTAGGTTCACCTCTCAGTTAGAAGTTGTCACATCACTCAAAATACTCGCTCATTAAGCTGTCAAACAGGTATTGCGTTTCGTCGATTGCCTTTTTCACAAGAGTTTTTTGCTCTTCTATTTTGGTAACGATGGAGGCAAATTGTGTTTGGAAAGGGAGGGGTGGAACATAAATATCCAGATTACGAATGAATCCTAGATTCGCCATTTTAAAATTTCCATTTGCTAATTCTAAAAACTTGTAATACTTACTTTGCACGGCATAATACACATATTCAGAGGTAAAATCTTCATTTTTATGAACTTCTATCCCTGCAACATTTTGATTTGTTGAAGATTGAAACCGTAATAATGCAGTTTTACCAATGGTAGCTCCAACCAAAGCTACTAATACAGTTCCTTTAGAAAAAAGTTTGGCTGATGAATTGTCTAATCCAAGTTGAGTAATGAATTTACCATCATTTCCATAAAGAATCTCATTTTGACACAAATTTGAACCTATCCATGAGATATTACCATTACCCCAATATGAGTTAATTGATGTCGATGGTGTCCCTCCACTTGTAATATTAAATAAATCGCCTAACTTTCTAACCTCCCACCCCTTGTCATTGGTGACTGGGTTACCGAACATATCGTAAAAGATGGATTTGATAAGGTTGTCCAGCTCTGCGAGCTGCTGTTTGCGCATGGCAAGCAGTTCTGCGGCTGTGTCTAAGGTTTTTGCAATTTCGCTCTGCTCTTCAAGCGGAGGAAGCGTTATCTCTGTTTCCTTAATAAATCTATCTAATTTTAAGTTGGATATACCAGTAGTCTTATTTTGAAACTTCCTTGTAACACCCATTTTATAATATGAAAACAGATGATAAAACAAATACTTAGGGGAGTTCACATTTTTATCTCTCAAACGTAATACGGATGTAAAATTGTTGAATAGATATTTATTATCTTCACCCTCAAACAATACCACTCTACCCACTGGTTGAGCAGGACTACCACCTGATTTTTCTATAATAATATCGCCGCTTCTTAAATATTTTTCTTTCACCTTTTTAGCATCTATTGTCCTTGTAACGACATTTGAGTAATCAATAACACCGTCATTAGTGAAATTTGTAGTACGCAGAACAGGAATTCCTTTACCTGCTTCACCGTCATTACCCCATTCTCCGGATAAAGGCTTTTCAATGATTTCAAATAACTTATTCACCAATAAGCCCCCTTAACTCCTCCATCTTGAAGGATATATTAGAGCTCAGCTCATCAAGGCGAGCCATGATCACCGCTGGCGCATCATATTCAACCTTTTCATATACAACCTCTTTATAGCGATTAATCGACAGATCATAGTCATTGGCTTCAATCGAAGACTTGTCCACAAAAAAACTTTGCTCGGTTGTCTTGCGGTCCGCTTCGCCTTCGAGGTTATGGAAACGAGCAAGTATGTCGGGAATATCATTAGCCTCAATGGCTGAACGTTTATCGTCTAAGGAATAGCCATCGGCTTTCATATCATAAAACCAAACCTTGTCGGTTCCACCTGCACCTGTCTTGGTAAATACAAGTACGGCCGTGCTCACACCTGCATACGGCTTAAAAACACCGCTGGGCATAGAGATAACCGCTTGCAGCTGATGATTTTCTACCAGCTCTTTGCGCAAAGATTTGTGTGCCTTGGTAGAACCAAACAAAACGCCATCCGGCACGATACAAGCGCAACGTCCGCCTTTACGGAGAATCCTCAAGAAGAGTGCCACAAACAAAAGCTCAGTCTTTTTGGTATCGCAGACTGTCTTTAGATTATCGTTAATACTCTCCGCGTCAACTGTACCTGTGAATGGAGGATTAGCAAGAACAATATCATAAGCGGAAGAAGTATTGTTCTGCTTAGAAACACTATCCACATAATCAATATGAGGCTGGTTAATCGAATGGAGCATCAGATTCATGGCGGAGAGCCGCAGCATGGTTCTGTCGGTATCATAGCCTGAGAACATCTCACCAGCAAAATGCTCCCACTGCTCGCTTGTCATCTTAAACTCATAGTTTTCTCTGATATATTCAGCTGAAGATACAAGAAAGCCCGCCGTACCGCAAGCCGGGTCACAAATCTTATCACTTGGCGTAGGGGCAAGCAGCCGAACCATCATATCGCGGATATGCTTTGGTGTTCTAAATTGACCGTTTTGTCCTGCTGATGCTAGCTTGCCCAGCATATACTCATAAAGGTCGCCCTGCATATCTAGGTTTTTTATATCGTGTTCATATAGCTCATCTAGGCCTGTTATCATTTTCTGCAGTACCTGTGGGGTTGGAACTAAGAACATTGCATCCTGCATATACCGCGAGAAGGCAGTCGTATTCGCTCCGTTCAATGCTTTGATAAACGGGAACACCTTCGTGCCTACGATATCATATATAATTCTGGAGTCTTTTGTTTTAAATTTACTCCAACGCATGTCCTGTCCATCTTCGTCTTGCGGGAAAATCTTCGGCATCGCTTCACCGCTTAATGCCTCGAAGCTCTCGTTTTCTAGTTCCTTCTCATCTAGGGAACGAATGAACATCAAGTAGGTAAGCTGTTCTATAACGGTTAAGGGATTGCTGATCCCACCTGCCCATATATCTGACCATATTTTATCAATCTTGTTGCGAATTTCTCCGGTTAGCATCCAACTTGCTCCTATCTATATCTTAATCTCGATTGTTCTTCAGACTTATTCCACAATCCACCCGAAAATTCCTTTATTCGACGGTGTATTTCCTTCTCATCTGTGGAATGAAGGGTAGATAATCATTGCAACAAAAAAACGGCATCTCTGCCGTTTTGGTTTAAGGTTTGGTGGAGAATAGCGGGATCGAACCGCTGACCTCTTGCATGCCATGCAAGCACTCTCCCAGCTGAGCTAATTCCCCGTGAAAATACTAATGCTGGCATTCAGTTTTTGGAGTAGTGTTCTCGACTAGCCCGATAACCTATGGTCATATGGTGCATGGCTTCCAAATTTATTTGAACGTACCTTTAACGAATAATCTTAATAACTTGACAACTACTGTAGATGCATTAGACCGATCTTCCTTGAATTTGGTCGACTAATGAATAATTCGGTCTCCGCCCGAGGCAAAGAGTACCAGCTATGCAAGCTATGTCGCTCATCTGTGAGCCTATTAACGAAATACTTTTCCAACCATAGAAACGATTGATCGACATTCAAATAATAGCATCTAGTCTTCTCCTTATAAATAACGGGTAAGGAAGTCTCTCCTGAGTTATCATATACCGACATATAATCAGCAATTTCAAATATCGGGTATAGATAATTCATACTTTTCTCGTAACGAGAGATCACTTTATCTGGAGGGACATCATGCCCGCCTTCGGTTACTCGTTTTGCTACTCGCCTGATGTTTATCTGAGGGTCTGCTGTAGTGACAAAGATGACGTTAATTTCATACCCTTCGGATTTTGCCATAAGCAAGAAGTCTATTTTTTCCTCTGTAGAGAACACCGTTTCAAATGCCAACCCATGCCCGAGACTTATAATTTTATTACGGGCAACTTGGCAATCGCCCATAGCTGTCTGGTATCGGAGCTTTTCATCTGCGATACCAGAATACTGGGGCTCTTTGACGACCTCATCTGGACTGATATAAATATAACTGTCCCAATTCGGGGCTGTTCGGATCATATTCATTATGGTTGATTTGCCTGAACCGTTAGGACCTGCTACGACTAGAAGGCGTTTGCTCACCCGAAGTTCCAACCTCTCCGATCATAGCCTTCAACCGTTCCATACTTTTCTTTGACTCTAATGCTAAATTAGTTGAGACAATGTTGTAAGAATCAAGCTTCGACTTCTGAATAGACTCCATAAACTGACGCATCACAGGGGAGCCTGTGCTTCGTTTAACCGTTATACCCTTGACTGGCGTTTGTCCAATGAGTCTGTCTTCTAAGGTTTCGGCATGGATACGTTTATGATGGGCTACAGCTTTGAAAGGCTTCTGCGGTGACGGAGCAGACGTATGATTAACATTTTTCACATTTGAACTTTTAATAACGTACTTTTGCGCCATATCCGATTCCCTCCTTGTGGCGAAATACCGCGCTTGAATGGGTCTGAGTTATCCCATACTTAATTATATTATAACATAATTCTGGGATAGCGATGAACACAAACATAACCTTCCCAAAGGGAAGGTTATGTAAACAATTTGTAGGTTATGGTGGAGAATAGGGGGATCGAACCCCTGACCTCATCGCTGCCAGCGATGCGCTCTCCCAGCTGAGCTAATTCCCCGTGAAGTAATGCCGACTTTTCGAATTATACACGAAATGTTGTGCCTAATCAAGTCCTACTCAAAAATCATTGAATGAAGCCGAGATGAAGAAATTCAGCAGTGGTTTTTGGCTTTTTTGCTAATTTAATGTAAACTTTATCATACCACAATATTCACTTTACTTTATTTTTGGTACAATGGAAACATGTTCTAGAGATGGAGGAAGTTCCAGATGGCAAAAATCATGGTTGTGGACGATGCGGCTTTTATGAGAATCATGCTGAAGGATATTTTGACCCAGGGAGGTCACGTAGTCGTTGCGGAAGCCGAGAACGGACAGGTCGCCGTTGAACGTTATAAAAGGTTTGTGCCGGATCTGGTAACCATGGACATTACGATGCCGGAAATGGAAGGAATCGAGGCCTTAAAGCTTATTAGGGAAAACGATCCGGAAGCTAATGTCATTATGTGTTCCGCAAAGGGAAAGCAGCCGCTAGTCATTGAAGCGATTCAAGCCGGCGCCAAAGATTTCATACTCAAGCCTTTTAATCCTGAAAGAGTGCTGGAATCTGTTACCCGAGTGCTCGGGCAGCGACAAATGGAAACATGAAGCCGTATTCAGTTTTGAAAATTCGAAGCTGATACGGCTTTTTTCTTTTATTGTTATTTTCTCCTCAAAAGGTCTGTTTCATTCTTGCCCAAAATTTGCGTCAATTCCTTGAGGAACATGTTGATATCCTTGAACTGTCGATAGACGGAGGCAAAGCGAATGTACGCCACTTCATCCACCGGATAAAGCTGCTCCATCACGAGCTCCCCGATTTCTCTGCTGTCTACCTCCGCATGCGCCGTATTGCGAAGCTGCATTTCCACCTCGGAGACGACCATTTCCAGCCGTTCCATGGAAACCGGGCGCTTCTCGCAAGCGCGGATCAATCCGCGCAGCATCTTCTCGCGGCTGAATTCCTCGCGGCTGCCATCCTTTTTAATAACGATTAACGGAGTTTCCTCCACCATCTCAAAGGTGGTAAACCGTCTCATGCATTTCTCGCATTCACGGCGGCGGCGGATCGATTTATTTTCGTTAGCCGACCGGGAGTCAAGCACCTTGGTGCCTGAATGGTCACAAAAGGGGCATTTCATCGGATGTTCTCCTTTCATTTCTGGGGGAGCTTTATTGGCAGATGTTACTTGTCATGATCTTCATCGATACGCACATAATAGATTTACCAACGACAAGGAGGTGAACAGACATGGGTACAGGACAATCTCGCAGCAGCAATATTTTAGTTGTTCCTCAAGCAAACCAAGCGTTGGACCAGTTGAAATATGAAGTAGCTCAAGAGCTGGGTATCGCCATCCCGCAAGATGGATACTACGGCAACATGGCTACTCGTGATACTGGTGCCATCGGAGGTCACATTACTCGTCGCCTGGTGCAAATCGCCGAGCAACAGTTAGCAGGCCAGTTCAAATAAGAACTGAAACGCTAAAGCAGTAAAACAAGAAGTATTAGAGAAGTCCCGGAAGGGACCGCTCTAATGCTTCTTTATTGTATAAGCGAGCCCCACTCCTGCGAATAAAGCTTCGTATATTTGTTATAATAATACAACACCCTTTGCACATAGTGCCTGGTTTCACCGAAAGGAATTTTCTTGATGTCGTCAGGCGTTCCGTGCCAAATGTCGTTTTGCTTCCATTTATTAACGTTGCCCTGACCGGCATTATAAGCGGCAATGACATAATAAATGTTGCCGTTATAGTGCTTTTGCAGCCATCCGAGATACCAGGCGCCCATTTGTATATTGATATTCGCTTTTTTTAAATCATCAACTGAATAATTTCCTACATCAGAGGTTTCTACGATCCAACTCGCCGTATCTGGCATTAATTGCATGACCCCTATTGCGCCTTTTTTGGACTCCAAATGGGACTTGTAATTTGTTTCTACGCGAATAATAGCCGCGATTAGAAAAGGATCCACTCCATTATTCTCCGCGCTTTGCCGAATTTCCTCCTGATAGTAAATGGGATACAGCTTTTTCCCAATGTAGCCGCTATTCATAAAGAGAATCAGCAGAAAGGCGATCAGCAGCAGAGCGAACGCTCTCTTTTTGCGGAAAAATGTCATGGAAGCCCCTTCCTCACCCAAAATAACGAGATTTGTTGTTCCGTTTCCTGCAGCGTTCCCCCATTATCGATAACAATGTCGGCGAGCTCTTTCTTGCGATCTATCGGCATCTGGGCTTTCAAGCGCTCCTCGGCTTGATCCAGGCTGATTCCTTCCCGGTTCATTAATCTTTGAATTTGAATGTGTCTGGGAGCGTACACCACCATCACCTCCGAGAACATCGCAGGCAAGCCGGATTCATACAGAAGCGGGACATCCACAACTACCAGCTTATCCGGATGCAGCTTTTCCCCGTGTTCCATCCGCTCCCGCATCAATTTCCGAATCGGAGGGTGAAGGATCCCTTCCAGTTCCTTACGCGCAAATTCGTCCGCAAAAATAATGTCTCCCAGCTTCTTGCGGTGCAGCGTACCATCCGGATTCAGCACAGCTTGTCCGAAACGGGAAGCGACCTGGGCCAGCACAGGGCTTCCAGGCTCAACGACTTCGCGGGCGATTCGATCCGCATCTACTAGTATGGCGCCCCGGCGCACCAGCATTTCGCTAACCGTGCTTTTGCCGCAGGCAATTCCTCCTGTTAGTCCAATATTCATCGCTTAAGATCTCCCGTTACTCATCCATCCATATTTTCCTTACATCAGCTTTATAATTCCCATAACAATCAACATGCAGCCCGGCAAAAAAGAAAGCTTTCTGATCCATTCCATCTCAGCATAACGAAATCCGATTCTTAGCCCTATGGCAATAAACATGCCGCTGGCGATGGCGATAACAGATGCGGTCAAGATTGGCGTGAACCCGATAAGAGCAGCGCCGATCCCCGCGCCAAATGCGTCCAGGGACAGCGCAAGACCCAATAAAGTGGCTTCCGATGCGGAAATATTGCCCGAACGGTCCACATCGGCGATCACCGGGGTGCGCAAAATTTGAATCACCAGCCCGAATCGCTTCAGCTCGATGCAGAGGAGTTCCTTCGTCTTTTGCAGAGCGTCTGTCGCGACGTGTTGCGCTTCACGGTTCGATTGATCGGATTCGTCGGCTTCCTGATCTTTCGGAAACAGCATTTGGTACAGCGCCCAGATCCCGATAGCTATCAGAATAGCCGCTCCTGTCCGTTTGGCGACAGAAGGACTGAGTAAGGATGACATCAGCACTCCGATTTGCATCGAGGCGAGAATAATAATGCCCGACAAGAGTGAGATAATGCCAATGGAAGGCAGCGGTATGCGTATTTTGCGCAATCCGTACATGACGCCGACCCCAAATCCATCAAGGCTGACAGCCAAAGCAAGGAGAAACAAAGAAATCACTGGAAGCACTCATCATCCCCCCTTAAGGCTTACCATACTCCTTATCATATGGGAGGAATATTGACTCTGTGCCTATTCTTTCGATTTCTTCGTTTTCCGCGTCCGCTTCAGCGGCTGACATTCCGGGCAAAAGTGGGTTCCTCTTCCCCCAACCACTGTTTTTTGGATTTCCGCCCCGCACTGATAGCAAGACTCTGCTTTGCGGCCGTAAATTTTCAATTGATGCTGAAACAACCCGATTTCACCTTGTCCGTTGACGTAAGATTTAATTGATGATCCTCCCGCTTCAACGGAATCCTGCAGCGTCTGAATGATCGCGGCATGCAGTTTTTGCAGCTCCGGGCGGCTTAAGGTGTCAGCTTCGCGCTCAGGGTGAATTCCCGCCAAAAAGAGGGACTCGTCTACATAAATATTGCCGATCCCCACGATATATTCCTGGTTTAACAGCAATGGTTTGATTTTGGTCGTTCGCTTGGCGATTCGCTCGCGAAATGCGGCAAAGGTAAACGATTCATCGAGCGGCTCTATGCCAAGCTTGCCAAGAGGGGGCTGCGTGAGATCCTGTCCTTGAGGAAACAAGTGCATCGTCCCGAACTGTCTGACGTCCTTGTAGCGTAAATCAGTACCATCGGTGAAATGAAAAACAACGTGAGTATGCAGCTCGAGCTGTTCCTCCGAACTATATAATCCGTACCGGCCTTCCATCCGTAAATGGGAAACCATCACATAATCGTCAAGGATGAAGCGCAAAAACTTCCCCCTGCGTTCCACCACATGAATGGTTTGACCTTGGAGCAGTGCGGCGAACAGATCGGGATCTTGGGGCTTCTGAATGATTCTTGGCAAAAGAACGTCGACGCTTTCAATGGTTTTGTCTGCGATGAGCGTATTCAGCGTTCTTTTGACCGTCTCCACCTCCGGCAATTCCGGCATCGGGTCCACCTCTTTTGTCTGTGATTATTTCGCTTCGTACCAGGTTAATCCATAATCGACGTCCGCTTTGAGCGGCACGTCAAGCTCCAGAGCGCTCTCCATAACCTCGGGAACGATACGGCGCATCGTATCGAGTTCCTTCTCCGGCACCTCGAATACCAGTTCGTCATGCACCTGCAGCAGCATGCGGCTCTCCAGCTTCTCGTCCTGCAGCCGCTTGGCCATCTGAACCATGGCGAGCTTGATAATATCCGCCGCGGTGCCCTGAATAGGCGTATTCATCGCCGTCCGCTCCGCGAACGAACGTAAATTGAAATTCGAGGCTGCAATCTCGGGGAGATACCGGCGGCGCTGCAACAGCGTCGTAACGTAGCCGTTTTTCCGCGCAACCTGTACGATATCGTCCATATATTTGCGAACCCCTTGGAAGACGGCAAAATATTGCTCTATAAAGTTCGCCGCTTCCTTGCGGGTAATATCCAGGTTCTGAGACAAGCCGTAATCGCTGATTCCATATACAATGCCGAAGTTGACCGCCTTGGCTTGGCGGCGCATATTGCCGTCGACCTCGGAATCCGATACGCCGAATACGTCCATGGCGGTTTTCGTATGAATATCCATGTTCTTCCGGAACGCTTCCATCAGCTTCTCATCTTGGGAAATGTGCGCGAGCACCCTTAACTCGATTTGCGAGTAGTCGGCCGTCAGGATATACCACCCAGGCTCGGATGGCACAAACACCTTGCGGATTTTGCGTCCTTCCTCCATGCGAATCGGAATGTTTTGCAGGTTCGGATATTGGCTGCTGAGCCGTCCGGTTGCCGCAATCGTCTGTTTGTAATACGTATGGACCTTGCCCGTTTCGCTGCGAACCTCCTTCAAAAGGCCCTCCACGTAAGTGGATTGCAGCTTGGCAAGCTGGCGGTAATGCAGAATTTGCCCGACGATATCGTGATAGGGCGCCAGCTTCTCTAGCACCTCCGCATCGGTAGAATAGCCGGTTTTCGTCTTCTTATAAGCGGGCAGCCCGAGCTTTTCGAATAACACATCGCCAAGCTGCTTGGGCGAGTTAATGTTAAATTCCATGCCCGCAAGGTCGTAAATACGCTGCATGATGCCTTCAAGCTGGCCCGCAAGCTCCTCGCCGTATTGCTTCAGTTCCCCCGTATCTACCTTGATGCCTAAACGCTCCATGCCTGAAAGCACGCTTGCCAAAGGCAGCTCAAGCTCGTAGAAAAGGCGCTGCATCTCGTTTTTTTCCAGCTCTTGCTTCAGGACGGGAACTAGCCTGCGGATCGTATCCGCCTTGCGGCACAGGTGCTCGCCAAGCACTTTCAGCTCCGGAAGCTGAAATTTCGCTCCCTTGCCGAACACATCCTCGTCCGCTTTGCTGCCGGACAACGCATATTTGCTTGCCAGACCGCTCAAGGTCAGGTTCGACTCTGTAGGATCAAGCAAATAGGCGGCAAGCAGCACATCGAAGTCGACTCCGCGCAGTACGACGCCTTTCCAGGCAAGTGCAACCTCCGCTCGGTGCTGATCGAAAATTTGCTTCGGTTTACTTGCATCTGCAAGCCAGTTGCGAATGTCTTCCGCTTCTTCGGCGTCTAAAAGCTCGAAAGGCACATAGTAACATTTCTGTGGCGTAAAGAATGAAATCCCCACGACGCTCGACGTGTGCGGATTATCTCCGGTCGCTTCCACATGGATTGCGCTCGCCTGATCGAGAGCTGCAATCAATTCTTCCATTTGGCCGTTAGTCACGACCGTCCACTCCATATGCTCCTGCTCTTGGGGAGAGGCTTCTTCAGAAGCGCCGGCCGAGAAATCCATTTTCTCCAGCAGCGATTTAAATTCCAGCTTGCGGAACATCGCCGATAAGGCTTGCCCGTCATAACCGGGATAATTAAACTCCTCAAACTCCGAGCTCATCGGAACTTCACGGAAGATAGTCGCCAGCTCTTTGCTCATCAGGGCGTCCTGCTTGTGCTCCTCGATCTTTTCCTTCATCTTGCCCTTCATTTTATCAGTATGAGCCAGCACGTCTTCTACCGATCCATACTCATGCAACAGCTTGAGCGCCGTCTTCTCCCCAACGCCCGGTATTCCCGGAATATTATCCGACGTATCCCCCATAAGACCCTTCAAATCAATGATCTGCTTCGGCGCAAGTCCGTATTTCTCACGGATCTCCGCTGGATTGTAGCGTTCTACCTCGCTGATTCCTTTACGCGTCAACGCTACGGTTACATGCTCGGATGCAAGCTGCAGCATGTCCTTGTCACCGGACACGACAACCACCTGCTTGCCTTGCTCGTCCGCAACGCGGGTCAACGTGCCGATAATGTCATCCGCTTCGTAGCCTTCCAGCTCGAACTGCGGGATTTGGAAAGCGCGGAGCAGCTCCTTAATGAGCGGAAATTGCTCCGAGAGCTCCGGAGGCGTCTTGGCGCGCCCTCCCTTGTAATCCGTGTACTCCTTATGCCGAAACGTCACTTTCCCCGCGTCAAAAGCAACTAAAAAATGCGTGGGCTTCTCTTCCTCAATCAGCCTTAGCAGCATCGTCGTAAACCCAAAAACCGCATTCGTATGCAGTCCGCTCGAATTGCTGAGCAGGGGCAGCGCATAGAATGCCCGATTGGCAATACTATTCCCGTCAATAATAATCAATTTCTCCATAGTAAGCGCACACTCCGATTTAGACATACTCTCTTCATCATAGCACAGGAAGTTTAAATAAAAAAATAACTTCGAACATAAACATGGAGTAGAGGTAAAAGCGCAAGTAAAGGGAGGTCGCAAATGAACTCTTTTTTCGCTTCCACGCCCAAAGAAGTGATTTTTTTCGATATGAACAACACGCTGGTTGACCGGCGGCAATGCTTCGATTCCGCGTTTCTCGAAGTGATGGCGGATATGACTGCAAGGTGGGATGCCGCCGACTTCGACTGGACCGCGCAGGACACTCTGCAAAGCTACAAGATGGAATGGAGCAAGCATCGCAAAATGCCTTCTCGCGTCCCGGCGGCTCCGGAGGAACTTCGGCAAATCTGTCTTCAAAAGGCACTGAAGCCTCTCCCCGTGTCGGTGAGCACCGCTTTCACCACAGCATTCTTTGAGCAAGTAGAAAGCAAAGAAGACGGCTACGTTTCGTTATTTCCCAATGTGGAGGAAACGCTCGAGTCGCTTGCCGACAAGTATACATTAGCGATTATCAGCAACGGGAATCGAAGGCAGCTTGAGGCGAATGTACAGAAGCTGAGGATATCCAAGTGGATCGGAAAGGATCGGATTTTCAGCTCGCAATACGACGGGCCGCGGAAACCGCATCCCGCTATTTTCGAGACGGCTCTGCGTAAGATGGGCGCAACTCCTGCACAAAGCATCATGATTGGCAATTCATGGAAAAACGATATTGTCGGCGCAACCCGCTGCGGTTTGGATGCGGTCTGGATTCATCCCGCGCAAATTAAAAAAATTTCCCAAAGAAGGATTGGGAAACAAAAAGTCGTCATTATCCGTAATTTTAAACAGCTGCAAACTATTCTATAAGCGATCCTTCTACGCCTGCAGCGCATTCTCTTTCCCGAAGCAATAGCAGTAGTACACACTCCCCTGGTGCGCTTTAGCCCTCTTCTTCAAGCTCGCCGCTGCGTGCGATATTTGCTCCAGAGAAACGGGCGTTTCACAACTGCACACCACAAGCGAAAGCGACAGTGTAACACCTTCGCTTTGAACTCGATTCCCGCTTCGATCCTCTACGTATTGCCAATCTTCCTCCTCGTAGAACAATCTTACGCCCATCTCAAAACGGCGGATCATTTCGCAGCACAACCGTTCAGGATCCGCCGTCATGGAGATGGCGATGAAATCATCCCCTCCCACGTGCCCGACAAAGTCATGCGGATTCCCGCACGCGGCGATGGCATGTTGAATAATGTCCGCCGTATATTGTATCAACTGGTCTCCTTTTTGAAAACCGAACCGGTCATTAAACCATTTGAAGTAATCCAAATCCGCGTACACGACGCAGAATGGCTTTCCTTCCATCAAACGTTTTTGCAGCTCTCGATTGATTTGCAGATTGCCCGGCAGACCCGTCAGCGGGTTTGCCACGCGGGCGGTTTCCATTCTGACATTGGTGATGCTCTCCAGTATCGAACGAATAGAAGCCGCTCCCGCCATACGGCCTTGACTCGTAATAATAACCAAGTCATACAGGTTTTTGATCGAACGCGAGGTGGCCAATTGCGATACCTGCTCCACCGCCATGTTCTCCTCCACGATAAGGGGCTGAATGTCCATAATCTGATTAATGCTTCGATTCCAGAACAGGGAAAATCCATATTGTCCCGACAGCTGCTGGAACAGCTGGTCTCGCATGATGAGACCTACAGGCGCTTCGTCCTTGACAATGACGGCGCCGACCGCATCCGGATTCTTGTTAAAGTAGATCGCCACTTCAGAAATTAACGTTTTATGGTCAAACAATTGAATGGGGGCGATCAGGTCGCCGATGGACCACGTTATTTCCGGGATTTGGATTTTCCGGTGCTGCTTGATCAGGTTGGACGTATCGGCGGAAGTGCCCACAGGGTGAGCGGCGGGTCTTCCCAACAGATAGCCCTGAGCATAATGAAACCCCATACGAGTCAGCTTGATCAGCTCGTCCGGCTGTTCAATCCCCTCGGCAATCAGCCTGATGTTCATTTTGTTTGCGAAGGTGACGAAGGTTTCCAGGATATACTCTTTGATTTTATCGATATGGAGCCGATGAATGAGGGAACGGTCAATTTTAATATAATCGGGATGAAGCTCTGCGATCGCTTGAAGCGACGAATAACCGGCGCCGGCATCGTCGATGGCGATTCGGTAGCCTTGTTTACGGTAATGCTCCAGTATTTTTTTGGCCAGGGTAAAATCCTCAATGGAGCTCCTTTCCGTGATCTCGAACACGACATTTTTGGGCTGAAGCCCGTATTGCTGCAACAACTCCAACGTTTTTCCCGGAACAAATTGGGGATCGTCCAATATATGTGAGGAAATATTAATGAAAAGCAGCTGCTCGTCGTGTTCCAGAATCGATCCTTGAATGGCTTTTTCACGAGCCATCTTCTCTAACGCATACAAAGAGTCCTCCCGCTCGGCGAACTGAAATAAGTCGAGGGGTGAGTGTAATCCGCTTTCGACCGGTCCCCGCGTCAACGCTTCATATCCGGCCACTGTGGCATCCTTGAGGGAAATAATCGGTTGATAGACTGTATGTATCAAGTGCTGCTCCATAATCGTTCTGAATTCATCCTGTAAGAGCTGATATTGCGCCAATCCGGCAGTGGAAAATTTGTCTATGGCCATGCTCTATCTCCCTATTCCCTATGTTGTGCGATATTAAGACAAGTGTAGCAAACGAAATGCAGGAGAATATTAACGATATGTAAAATAACTGTAATGATACAAAAAGGACCGAAGCCTCTGCTCCAGTCCCAGGCATTAAATATTTAAATCCTTGCGCTTTCCCGTTACCATATAAATCACGCCTTCGCCAATGTTCGTGGTATGGTCGGCTACACGCTCCAGATAATGCGCAACAAGGATCAAATGAGTCAGCTGCCGGTTGCGGCCAAAATCGCTGCCCATAAGTCCGATGACTTCCGTCATCACCCCGCTGTAAAGCTTATCGACTTTGTCGTCCTTCTCCGCGAGCGAAGCTGCACGGTGCACATTTCGCTCCGTATAAGAAATCAAGCTTTCCCGCAGCATTTCCTTGGAAATTTCGGCCATCTTCGGAATATCCACCAAAGGCTTGACCAGTTCTTCCCCAGCGAGACGTATCGTAATTTTTGCAATATCGACACCGTGGTCGGCAATGCGTTCAAGATCAGTGGCGATTTTGATCGCGGTACCGATGATTCTCAAGTCGCTCGCCATCGGCTGTTGAAGGGCGATAAGCCGCAGCGCCAATTCATCGATCTTGGTCATCGAGTCGTCGATAAGGTCGTCGTTCTCTATGATTTCCCTGGCGAGTTTATCGTCCAATCGGGTCAAGGAATCGACGGCATGGTGAATAATATTCTCCACGTTATTCCCCATCTGAAGCAGTTCTTTCTGCAATAACTCTAATGATTGATGAAAGCCGGATCTCGTATCCATAAATAAAACCCCTTTCTGACTTTTAACCAAATCGCCCGGTAATGTAATCTTCCGTTTGTTGATTGGTTGGATTTGTGAAAATTTTTTCAGTTCGATCAGACTCTATGACAACTCCATTTAAAAAGAAAGAAGTATGATCAGAAATTCTTGCCGCTTGCTGCATGTTATGAGTCACAATAATAATCGTATATTCTTTCTTTAATTCCTGCACCAAGTCCTCGATTTTTAACGTCGAAATCGGATCTAACGCTGAAGTGGGCTCATCCATCAACAGAATTTCGGGATTAATGGCAAGCGCCCGTGCAATACAGAGCCGCTGCTGCTGGCCGCCCGACAAACCGTAAGCGGATTTTTTCAAATCATTCTTCACTTCATCCCAAAGCGCCGAAGACCGCAAGCTTTTCTCAACGATCTCATCCAGATCCGATTTTTTCTTAATGCCGTGAATTCTAGGTCCATAGGCAACATTATCGTAGATGGATTTCGGGAATGGATTTGGCTGTTGAAAAACCATCCCGATATTTTTCCTTAGAAGCTCGACATTCAAATCATTATCGTAAATATTAGTTCCTTTTATTTTCACTTTACCTTCTATTCGGACTCCTTTTATCATATCGTTCATCCGATTTAAAGTTCGAAGAAGGGTGGATTTACCGCAGCCTGATGGTCCAATGAAAGCGGTAATTGATTTTTCCTGAATGGACATGCTGACTTTTTTTAAAGCATGAAATTCGGAATAGTACAAATCAAGATGTTCAATTTCAACAATAGCCATATATTTAATCCTCCTAAAACAAAACTATTCTACAGTTTATTCTGGTACTTATTCCTTAATATAATGGCGAACGAATTGATCAAAAGAAGGATGATGAGCAGCACTAGAATTCCCGCGCCGGCGACATGGGCAAATTCGGCTTGCGGCTGACTGGCCCAACTGAAAATTTGTATAGGCAACGCGGTAAATGAATCAAAAGGAGAAGCCGGCAAAAATGCAATATATGAAACTGCTCCGATAACAATCAGCGGCGCTGTTTCTCCAACAGCCCTGGAAAGTGAAAGAATGGAACCGGTTAAAATGCCGGGCAATGCAGAAGGAAGAACCACTCTAATGATGGTATGCCATCTGTTAGCGCCTAATGCATATGAGGCAAGTCTCTGTGACATCGGGACGGTCTTAATCGCTTCTTGCGAAGAAACAATAATAATAGGCAGTACAAGAAGCGTCATCGTCAAAGCGCCGGATAATATGCTTCTTTCAAGACCTAATAAACGAACAAACACCGTCAAACCAAGCAAGCCGTATACGATGGAAGGCACCCCGGCCAGATTGGCAATATTGGTTTGAATAATTCTGCTAATTTTTGTATCCCTGGCATATTCTTCAAGATAAATCGCAGTTGAAACTCCGATAATGAAGGTCAAGGGGGCAGTAATCAGCATCAACCACAACGTACCTACCAAAGCAGCTTTAATTCCTGCATTTTCAGGAATACGTGACGAGAAATTAGTTAGAAATTCCCAATCCAACCATCCTGCGCCTTGGATGATAACTTGTATAATTAACATAGCAAGCACCAGCACTCCGAAAAAAGTGGATAAGAAAAATAAGAAATGAAATAAGTTGTTTTTTCTTTTTCTTTTATTTATTCTCTGCAGTTCGTCTTTCTCATTCATTCAGTATTCCTCCCTGAACTTTCTGGAGATGTAGCCGGCTAGAATATTCATGAGTAAGGTCATGACAAAAAGGGTAATACCCACCGCATAAATCGTCAAATATTCAACAGATCCATATCTCGTATCGCCAGAGCTTACGGAAACAATATAAGCTGTTAAAGTTTGTACGCTTTCCAAAGGATTGAAGGACATGTTAGGCAGGGCGCCTGCTGCTAAGGTAACAATCATGGTCTCGCCTATTGCTCTTGACAAAGCCAAAACGAACGAAGAGACAATCCCCGAGAGAGCTGCCGGAACTACAATCTTCAAGGCGACTTCAAGCTTGGTCGATCCCAAAGCATAAGCGCCATTCCGCAATGCGGCCGGCACCGCAACCATCGCATCCTCACTCAATGACGAAATAAGCGGAATAATCATAATACCTACGACAATACCCGCGCTTAAAGCATTAAAAATATCCGTATTCGGAAAAATGAATTTAATGATGGGTGTAACAAATGTTAAAGCAAAAAATCCGTACACAATAGTTGGGATTCCGGCAAGAATCTCCAATACCGGTTTTAGAACGCTTCTAACTTTTCCGGGGGCATATTCGCTTAAATAAATCGCGCTTCCAAGTCCAATCGGTATAGCCAGCACGCTTGCAATGGCCGTAATCATCAAAGTTCCTACAATTAAAGGAAGAACGCCAAATTCCGCAGGTTCAAATAAAGGCGTCCATTTCGTACCGGTAATAAATTTAACGAAAGGAACTTCTCGAAAGAAGCCTAGCGATTCTGTGATTAAGATGGCTATAATACCCACTGTCGTTAAAATTGAAATGGCTGCGAAAATCAACAAAATTTTGGGCATAAGATTATCTGAAGATATAAGCTTTCTTTTCTGCTTCAGGTTAACAACATCGTTATTCCGCACTTCCGATCCCCCTTCTGGCAACACTTGACAAACCGTGATACATCACAGGATTTCCCCCATGATACACCACGGTTTGAATTCAACTATATGGCTGATAAAGATGTACGTTTATTTCAACAGATCCAAATTCTTCGTATACATTTCTTGCGGCAATTTAATGTATTTCACAGCTTCAACCAATTTTTGGCCTTCTGCGCTGTTATAATATTTCAAAAATTCTTTGATGTGCGGTTTTTCAATCGCGCTTTTCAGCGGATATACAAAGATTGGGCGAGATAGCGGCGAGTAAGTACCGTTCTGGATCGTCTCATGGCTTGGCGCTACAGCCGGAGAAGCATCGTCTTTCTTAATGCTGACTGCATTTAAAGTCGCTTCGTTTTCTTTGTAATAGGAGAATCCGAAATAACCCATTGCGAACTCGTCGCCGGCAACACCTTTGACAAGGACATTATCATCTTCGGAAGGCGTATAGTCGCTGCGGGATTCTTTGGCTTTGCCATTAACAGCTTCCGTGAAATATTCGAAGGTGCCGGAAGCCGTTCCAGGTCCGTACAATTTGATTTCTTTATCCGGCCAGCCTGCACGAACTTCGCTCCATTTTTTTACTGTGCTGTCTTTTTGCCAGATCTTTTTCAATTCGGCAACAGTCATGTCTTTGGCAAATGTATTCTTCTTATTAACTACTACTGTAATTCCATCGTATGCTACAGGCATTTCAATCGCTTCTTGTCCTTTTGCTTTCAAATCGGCAACTTCTTGATCCTTGATTTTACGGGAAGAATCAGCGATTTCGATTTCCCCGCCAATTAATTTTTTCAAACCATTGGAGCTTCCGGACTCTCCAACCGTAATTTTAACATCCTTATTTTTTTTCATAAATTCCTCAGCTACAGCTTGAGAAATAGGAAACACGGTGGAAGAGCCGTCAATTTTGATTTCGCCGGCCATCTTAGCGGCAGCAGGAGTTGCAGCGCTCGTTGCAGCTGGGGAAGCAGAATTACCTGTTGTGTCGGTACCCGCTTTGCCGCATGCGGCAACGGTGAATGCCAGGATAACGGAAGAAAGAATGACTGTACTCTTACGAAAAGCTTTGAACAATTTGACCACTCCTTAAGTATTATTTGTTTTTTTAGCTTACTTGGATATCTTATCGAACTTTTGTTTTCGCTATTTTCACTTTTTGTAAACGGAGTGTAAAAAAATATTCGACAACATGAACCGACTATTTGTCACACTATCCATTGTTCCCATTTCATAATTTTACAATCGATTTACAAACTTCTCACATCCGCTTAATCAAGCATGATTAAGATAACATTAATATTAGTAGAAAAAATGGAGTGTGAGACGATGAGATTTGTAAAAATACGGAATATACAGTGGGCTTTATCCCTTAAATGGAGGCTCATCATCAGCTTTGCGCTTATTGTCAGCTTCTTTGGCTTCGTCTCCTTATTTAACTGGCAGCAATTAATGAAAATTAATGATCAAATCAGCTCTCAGAACAGCGAAAACAATCGAAAGCTGCTCGCCTTGGAATTAAAGCTAAAAGTAAATGAAATGGAAACCATAAAAAGCGCATTATTACTTTCAAAAAATCTGGATTATATTGAAACGTATAATACCAATCGTGTTGTTTTCGAGGATTACGTGAAAAAAGTGGCCGACACGGCTTCCAATTCTGAGGAACGAAAGATGAGCGCCCGTTTAATCAACGTCTCCGGAGAGTACACGGCAACCTTTGACTCTGCTGTCATCTTATTAAAGAGTACTTCCATGCCCCCGGCTGAACTCAGCAAACAATTGGAAAGCAATTTTAATTTATCCAAAGTACACAGAGACTATATCTTTGAGCTGATTGGAAATTTTTATAATGCATATTCAAAAGAAGCCGATTCGGCTATAGCCAAATCAACTCAAATGATCGACCGGACCGTCAGATTATCATTTGCAGCTGTAATCGTTGTCCTGTTGGCCACTTTAATCATAGCGTTTCTGCTTACACGTTCATTTACACGGCCCATTATTCGATTACAAAAGGCCGTCGCTCTCATAGCTCGGGGAGATTTAAGACATACCATCAACTCAAACGCTAAAGACGAATTGGGACAACTGAGCCAAAGCTTCGACCATATGACACTGCAAGTTCGCGAAATGCTGGAAAATACGCAAAAAATCGCCTCTTCCTTATCTGAACACTCACAATCCTTTCATTCGTTCTCGCAAACGACTGCTGTCGCGAATTCGGATATCCTGAAGGCCATCAACGAAATTTCTGCCGGAGCGGACGAGCAAGCGGCGCAATCGGAGAGAAGCGCTCAGCTTATTAGCGATTTGGAATTGGAAATTCGCGGCATTAGCGAATATACCGACACCATGCTGCTGACGAGCGAACAAGCTGCAGCCAATACGGAAAAAGGCATCAAAGCCGTTCATGCCCTGCATATTGGCGCCGAGCAGTCCCAAGACGTACTGAGCAAAGTGCATTCCGCCATGGATACGCTCGCGGCGAGTTCCAAGCAAATTAGCAAGATTATCGACACGATTACAGAAATCTCCACCCAGACGAATGTGTTGTCTTTGAATGCAGCAATCGAAGCCGCTCGGGCCGGAGTGCAGGGCAGAGGATTTTCGATCATCGCCGAAGAGGTGCGCATGCTTTCCCAGCAAACGAACGAATCTTCGAAAACAATCGGCAAAATGATTCACGAGCTGCAGCTTCACATTCGCAGGCTGCAGGAAGGCATGGTGGAAACCGGGGCCTTAACCCATTCGCAGAACGCCAAGATCGCGGACACGCTGCATGCCTTCGACGGCATTCGGACTTCAATGAACGGAATGATTGAACAGATGAATCAGATTCATCGAAAAACCGACCAGGTCCGCATGAAGAACGAACAGTTGGTCCAATCTGTCCAGCATGTGGCGGCTATCGCTGAAGAAACCGCTGCCGGCGTTGAGGAGGTTAACTCCACCTCGATCGAGCAGAACTCCTCGATCAAACGGATCGCCGAAGAGGCCGACGACATCTACGGCTTGTCCCAACAGCTGTTTGACGAGATCAGTAAATTTCAAATCGCCGAAGCGGAAGACAAAAACGAAGCTTAAACGGAAAAGAGCCGCAAATAAAAAAGCCATGAGCATTCCTGATAATGACTCAGGATAGCTCATGGCCGGTTCTGTTATCATCGATGAATGAATCCTCCGGAACTGCCGAATTCATGGTTTTCTTGCTCATGGACAATGTCAGTTTTGCAAGATTCTTTATCACAGACACCGTAGTACCTTACGACTTTATTCGTATCAACCGTATCGATAATTTCACTGCAATGGATGCAAATAATGACTCCTAAATTTAGCGAACCATTTCTGTTTTCCATGCTTCCTCCATCCTTTCTTGGACCAGATTTGATAAATCTGCCACTCTGGAAACATAACCCCATTCATTGTCATACCATGCAAGAATCTTAATTTGATTTCCTGTCGCCATTACGGATAAACCGTCTACAATCGCCGACTTTTCATTTCCTATGAAATCAACGGAGACCAGCGGCTCTTCCGTGTAGCCTATATAAGCGGCATGCGTATCCAACGCAGCCCGTCTAAAGACTTCCTTCACTTCTTCCGGCTTTACTTCCCTGCTAACTTGAACCGTTAAATCGATTAAGGATACATCCGGCGTAGGAACGCGAAGCGAAATCCCTTCTATATGAGGAGCAAGATGCGGAATGACATCAATTAAAGCATCTCTCACGCCAGTGGTTGTAGGAACTATGGATTGCGTACAAGCTCGCGCTCTGCGCAAATCTTTGTGCGGATTGTCCGTATGGTTCTGGTCGGAAGTAAAAGAATGAACCGTTGTCATCCAACCGCTTTTGACCTGAAAAGCATTGTCCAAAATACTCAAAACAGGGGACAGGCAATTCGTTGTGCAGGAAGCCGCGGATAACAGGATGTGTTTGGAAGGGTCGTAACGATCGTCATTAACTCCCATAACTACGGTCAGATCCATTTGTTTGCCCGGTGCTGTAATAATCACAGTAGATGCGCCGGCTTGAAGATGCTTTTGAGAGCCTTCGCGATTATTAAATTGCCCTGTCGCATCAATTGCAATTTGGACCCCCAGATCTTTCCATGGAATACGCTCCGGTTCCCGCTCATATTCGACCTCTATTAAATGCCCGTTAATGGAAAGTTTTCCATTTTTAACGGCAATTTCTGCATCCCATGTTCCGTGAACAGTATCATATTTGAGTAAGTGAGCTATTGTATCTATCGGATAAATGCTATTGATGGCCCTCAAATTTACCATTTTTTGCTTTGACGAGAGCAATTTACGCACCAGTAATCTACCGATTCTTCCCATTCCGCTAATTCCCGCACCAATTTGCATGTTACTCCTCCCTCTGCATTACAATTATTATTTATGTATATAGTATATCATATATTTATTTATTGTACACTATATGTTTAAAGTAACAAAAAAAATGTACTAATGATATTTATTTCGATGCAATATGACGCTATAAAAGCCGTAAAAAAAAAGCATCTGCCCGTTGACGAGCAAGTGCTGTCACATTTATGATCCATGTTTTTTCAAGAAATGAATGCTCCCAAGATATCTTTCAAGCAATTCCAAAAAAGTTTCTATATCTTTATAAGTAATGTCCCCTATATTGGCAATTCTGAAGGTTTTCAACCCATCGAGCTTGCCGGGATAAATCATAATGCCCTCGTTGTAAAAATAATCGTGCATACGTTGAAAATCGTAGCCGGCACAATCAGGTTCGACGATGGCCGTAATGATTTTGGAATGGCAAGCTTCCGGGACGATATAGGTTAACCCCAAACTGGTGATGCCGCCGACTAATGTTTCCCACGACTTTACGTATCTTTCGTATCTCCCCTTTACTCCTTCCAGTTTGATTTCCTCGATCGCTTGTTTCAGGGCATATAAGGTCTGCACTGGAGGTGTAAACCGCATTTGCAGGTTTTCTGAAAAATACTTATATTGAGCATACAAGTTCAGATAATAATTTCTCGGTTTATTGTGTTTGAGGCTATCCAGCTTGCTTCGTTCCGCAATCACAAAAGAAACGCCTGCCATGCCTTGGAGGTTTTTGCTGGAGCTGCACGCCAAATAGCGGATATTCATTTCCTTCATTTCCATCGGTATCGCCGCGAAGGAGCTCATAGCATCCACCATCATGTCGATTCGATGACGCTTGCATAATTCCCCAATAGCCTTAATATCGTTTAACAAACCGGTTGTGGTCTCATTATGCACGACAGCCAGATGGGAGACGGTCAGGTCTGAGGTTTGGATCATCCTTTCTAAAGCTTTCAAATCAACAGCATGATCGGGAGGACTATTAAATTCCAGGTAGCTTATCCCATATGCCTCAGCAATCTGGCACATTCGTTTTCCATATGCCCCGTTATTGACAATGATCATCGCATCGTTCTCCACTGCCGATGTGAGCATGGATTCCACCGCCGCAGTGCCCGATCCGCCGAACAAAACCGTCGTATAAATAGCCGGATCGGCAGCTAGGCGGGTAAGCTCTGTGGAGACATATTCCATGAGTTGGCCGAATTCCGTTTCCCGGGGACATATATCCGGCACCACCTGCGAGAATTTCACGCTGTCGGTCGTTGTCACCGGACCGGGATTCAGCAAAATCTTTCTTTCTATAGCCCTCATAAATCTCCCTCCTTCTAACTCTCCGGAGGAGACGCGCTTAAAAACCGCCGCAGTCGTTCTTTGACTTCGTAGGGTTTAATTTGGGGACGGCCAAGCTGCTCCTTGGAGGTTTTCGATATTTTCATATACAGGAAAGCCAGCCCTTTTGATTGTTTCCATTCTTTCAAGGAAGCTTCCAGCTCATCCAAGCTGTGAGCGTGCAGGGACTTCGCGTAACCGCAGGATGCGGCAATATCTACGAAATTGACATTATGGGATACCGTGCTTTGCCCCCCTGTTGATTCATGTGCGGAGTTGTCAAGCAGAATATGAATCATATTGTGGGGATGATAATAACCGTTTGTCGCCATGCTTCCCATACGCATGAGCAGGGAGCCGTCCCCGTCAATAACGATAATATCCTTATTCTTCTGCGTCAGTGCCAAGCCAAGTCCAAGAGAACTGATGCACCCCATGGAACCTACCATATATAAATTGTTGTCTGCGTCTTCTATTTCATATAATTCCCGACCGGTTTTCCCGGTAGTAGCCAGCTGAACGGTGTCGCAATCTTTCATGGCATTGATGACCGTCAGCGCTTCATAACGCGAGGGTATCTGATCTGCCGCATAATCCTGAACTTTGTTTTGGTTCTGATGCAGCTCTAACTGCTGCTTTCGCAGAACCTCTTCATCAAAAGTCCCCTTCTTTACAACAAAGAAAAAGGGTCTGTTGAGAGCAATTTGCTGATTCGCATGTATTAATTGATGATTGGCTTCCTCCAAGTCCTTTGACAGGTACATCCATTGAATTTGCATCAAATCCAGCAGCTGCGTTGTGATCCGGCCCATCAGTTCATGCTGAGGCTCATCGGGAATTCCCGGTTCCCCACGGAGACTGACAAACCCAAGCAGTGGAATCCGAAACGGATAAGTAAAAGATGTTAGTGGAGAAACAGCGTTGGTCAGACCTGAATTCTGCATAAGCACAACCGACTTTTTACCTCCCAGATAGGCTCCGGATGCTATGGCGACTGCATCGCCTTCATTAGCTGCAGCCACATATTCGCATTCATTGATAGCATAATTGATTAAGTTTTTCAAAAAGGAACACGGTACCCCGCTGAAAAGCTCAAACCCCAATCGCTTCAAGTTTTCACCAAATATCCTCGTAGCGATCATAAGCGTTCATCCGAAACCGACTCATTCGAAGGAAGATATTTTTGTTCAGCGGCCTGAAGCTCTTCGGCTCCTTGGAGCCTGAAAACTTCCTCGAGGGTGGCGACGCACTCCTCTACATGTACTAGGCTTTCCTCCCGGAAAATTTGACCGGATATTTTGGTCATAGCGTCTATCGACGCCCTCAAATTATGATTTGCCCAGATCACAAGGTTAACTCCTATTTTCTGGAATTTGTCGGTCGGGACTGTATAATATTTGGTCGGGACAATTACGACCGGTAATCTCCCGCCCCATTCTTTCATAAACGATTCGATTTCCGCAATGTCCTGCCTTTTGCTATGAATAAGCACAGCATCGGTACCCGCCTGCCTATAAGCCTCGGCACGCCGCAGTGCCTCTTTGAGTCCCCATCCTGTAATAAACGCCTCCACTCTCGCCACGACCATAAAATTTTCGTCCTCCTGCGTATCTTTCATTGCTTTAATTTTTCCGCAAAATTCATCGATATCGGCAAGTGGCTGCGCTTTGGCGTTAATAAAAGAGTTGGTTTTGGGAAACAGTTTATCTTCAATGCATACCCCTGCAATTTGGCGTTGTTCCAATTTCTTAACCAACCGCCTGGCATTGTTAAAATTTCCATAGCCCGTATCCCCGTCAAGCAAAATCGGAATGGATGTTGCGTCGCTCATAAATTCCAGAACATCCAGAACCTGCGTCCAGGAAGCCTCATTGTTATCCCTTACGCCCAATGCCGCGGAAATGGATAATCCGCTTGCCCAAATCCCTTTAAACCCAGCCTCTTCTACAATTTTAGCCGACAGACCGCTATGGGCTTCCATAATAAACTCCAGGTTTTGCGAGTTGATGATATGTTTTAGCTGCTTTGTTTTTTTCATTGAAGCTCTCCTTTCTAATGAATAGTCTCGAGTCATAGCATCGGCATATTTCCAAATGGCATGGGCATCCCACTTTTCTCATTATTTTTTTGTAAATCCATATATACATATGCAGATACATATTTATTGAAAAGGGCATATCCATTAGTTGGCTTAAAGATTGTATGGTTACCTAACCGTCCTTGTATATTTATACTTGCTGGTATAGAATTACACTTGCTTCGGATTTAATAATCAAACGGAGGCCAAGCTATGAAAACCAATCGTAAGCTAGTTCTGATCGCGATTCTGGTTGCTACCTTTTTATGCGCCATGGAGGGCACAATTGTCAGTACGGCCATGCCCAGCATTATCCGTGATTTAAACGGGGTGGAATACGTCAGTATGATCTTTTCCATTTACCTGTTGGTCTGCGCTGTAACGACTCCTATTTATGGCAGACTGGCGGATTTGTTCGGACGTAAAATTGTTCTATCCACAGCCATTATTCTTTTTCTCGTTGGGTCCTTTTTAAGCGGATTCGCCCAGTCCATGACAGAGCTCATCGTATTTCGCGCCATTCAAGGATTAGGGGCCGGGGCCGTCCTGCCTCTTTCCACTACTATTATCGGAGATATGTTCAATACGGAAGAACGCACCAGGATGCAGGCTTTGTTCAGCGGGGTATGGGCGATTTCCGGCGTTTCCGGACCTCTCGTCGGCGGCTTTATCGTCGAGTCGCTCAATTGGCGCTGGGTTTTCTTTATTAATTTGCCTTTTGGTTTGATGTCCTTGATGGTGTTATGGCTATCTTTCCATGAAATCTTTGAGAAGAAACAGAAGCTGTCCATTGATTGGGCAGGAGCAGCCGCGTTCTTGATCAGTATTACCTCACTTCTATATGTCCTCTTGTTTGGAGAGAAAAAAGGATTCCTTGCAGCAGAGAACCTTCTCCTCGAAGCGATCTTTATCGTGTTCCTGCTGTTGTTCTTCAGAATTGAAAGACGAGCAGCGGATCCTTTTCTACCGCTCACCTTATTGAAAAGCCGCATCGTCCTGATTCCGAATCTGTTTGGCTTCTTTGCCTTCTCGTTCTTGATTGCCACGACCGTTTATTTTCCGATGTGGATTCAGGAAATTCTGCACAAAAGTCCCACTGCCTCCGGATTTGCCTTAACATTTATTACACTGGGCTGGCCCATCGGTTCCATTCTCAATGCACGATTGATCAAGCAATTCGGCCCATGGAAGGTAACGATTGCTGGCGCCCTGCTGTTGGCCATCAGCGGTCTCCTGTTATTGTTAATCGATGTAGACACGCCTATGGCGATGTTCTACTTGATCATGTTTTTGGCGGGAATCGCTTTCGGGTTAACCACTACGGTCTTAATGATTATTCTGCAAAACTCCGTAGAATGGAACCAACGCGGGGTCGTCATGTCCTCCAATGCCTTGTTAAACACACTCGGTCAAACCATTTTCATCGCAATATTCGGCGCCGTATTTAATAGCCTGGTAACGGGCGACACTGTAAACGGCATGGTTCACGGCATGCAGACCGTATTCCTTTGCGTTGCCTCGATTACAGTCCTCTCGTTTCTTATTGCACTCAGGCTGCCCCGCATCACCAAGGAGCAGCTGTTCCAGGAAAAACCTATGGCGACGGCGACCGATGCAAATAACGCCTAGAAGACAGAGATCAGGATGATGGGAAGCGCCTGCCCAAATAAAACAAGATAGGACAGTCCGGATCACGGACTGTCCTATCTTGTGGCAGACACCACAGAAAACACTATGTTTAAGACCAGTCTACACCTTCCAACAAGCGGTGTTTCATCAGTTGAAGCACAAACTCCACATGATAATCGCTTCGGACGATAATCTGGTACCGATTATTGACATGAACGTAAAACAAAACATCCGTCAGCACCCGATTCCCTTCGAAGTATGCTTGAATCTGATTCATTTTTCCCGCGTCCGATTCTTTCTTTAAGACGATGTGAAATTCTACGTCATTGCCATTTGCAGTCTCACTGATGTCAATGATATCGCTGTTATTGCGGTATTTAAGCATCGTATTTCCTCCTTCACGATTATATTAAATAACGGAGATACACATACACGGTACATATCGCAATAGACATAATCATAAGCGGGAATCCGTATAATGTAAATTTGACGAAGCGAATCGGATAGCCCTCTTTTCCGGACAAGCCGGCTACAACTAAGTTGGCGCTGGCGCCGATCAATGTCCCGTTCCCACCCAGGCAGGCGCCCAATGCAAGACTCCACCAAAGCGGTTCCAAATTGCTGACACCCATGTTGCCCATTTCCTGAATCATAGGAATCATCGTCGCGACAAACGGGATATTATCAATGAAAGCAGAAGCAATGGCGCTAACCCATAAGATCAGCATGGAAGTCGCGACCAGGTTCCCGCCGGTCAATTCTATGGCCTCCGACGCCAATTTGGAGATAACTCCTGTTTCCACCAACCCCGACACCAGAACAAAAAGGCCAACAAAGAAGAATATGGTTGTCCATTCCACTTTCGTCAGAGCCGCTTCCATATGATGCTCACCGGTAAGAAGCAGCAGCAGGAACGCTCCGGCCAAGGCAACCGTCGCCGATTCCAGATAAAGCTCCTGATGCAGGAAAAAACCCAAAATCGTGAGACCCATAATCGCAATGCATTTGTTAAGGAGCTTGCGGTCCGTAATAATTTTGGTTTCATCCATTTCCATAATACTGCGCTTCAATTCATCAGTGGTTTGAATTTGTTTGCGAAACAACAAAACAAAAATTGGAATATGAACAGCCAAAATGATCGCAATGATCGGCGTCAAATTCTCGATGAAGGCCATGAACGTCAATTCTTTGACCGCGCTGCCGATCATGATGTTCGGCGGATCGCCGATCAGAGTGGCCGTTCCCCCTAAATTGCAGGCAATAATTTGACTAATCAGAAAGGGCACGGGATTCACACGGAGCTGACGAGTAATACTGAATGTGACAGGTACGATCAGAAGAACCGTCGTCACGTTATCCAGAAACGCCGAACCGAATGCGGTGATAAGCATCAAAGCGATCATGATGCGAACCGGATCGCCTTTGGCTTTCTTGGCAGCCAACACGGCGACATATTTAAAGAGTCCCGTTTCCCCCGTAATGTTGACGATAATCATCATGCCGATCAAAAGCCCCAACGTATTGAAATCAATGTGGTGGATCGCCGTTTCCTGATCGACAATTCCAAGCGCAACCATCAATATCCCGCCAATCATGGCAACAATGGTGCGGGGAATCTTTTCTGCGATGATCAACCCATAAATGACAAGAAAAATACCAATGGACAAAATTGCTTGCTGTTCCATGCCGACTCCCCTTTTTCATAAATAAGCGTAACAGTATAAAGAGGGATCGCCGTTATTTGAATGGCGATCCCAGTCGACATCCATTGTATCACTTTTTGTACCAATAGAGGAAGTATTAAAGAAATTTCGGGTACGTAAGTTCCCAAAAGCATGCAATCCTTTGCTCCCAAGGGAAGAAAAGAGCCCCATCGAAGTTTGGAAACAAATTGCACGTTTCCGCAAACAAAAACTGTCCAAGCCTCTTAATTAGGACTTGGACAGCACAACTACTAAAAAAACACCTCTAGAGCAGTCGGATTTAATTAAAGATCCAATCGCGAACATCCGTAAACTTACCTTTAATCGCAGCTGCTGCGGCCATCGCCGGACTCATCAGGTGTGTTCTGGCTCCTCTTCCCTGACGCCCTTCAAAATTTCTGTTGGAGGTAGAAGCACATCGTTCGCCGGGCATGACCATATCAGGATTCATTCCAAGACACATGCTGCATCCCGCTTCACGCCATTCAAAGCCAGCCTCCAAGAAAATCTTATGAAGACCCTCTTCTTCAGCTTGTGCTTTGACTGCCGTCGAGCCGGGCACAACGAGCGCATTCACATGAGAGGCCACTTTATACCCCTTTGCCACTTTAGCCGCCGCCCGCAGGTCCTCAATGCGACCGTTTGTGCAAGAACCGATGAATGCACGGTCAATTTTAATTCCATTCATTGGCGTCCCCGCTTCAAGTCCCATATACTCGAGCGCAGTTTCGGCCGCTTTACGTTCATTGGCTGTTTTGAAGCTATCCGGCTGAGGGACAACTCTCGTAATATCCGTCCCCATGCCCGGGCTTGTTCCCCAGGTTACTTGAGGCGCAATTTCATGAGCTTCCATCTCAACTACAAGGTCAAATTCAGCTCCAGTATCTGTCGCAAGCCTCTTCCACTCTTCAACGGCAGCTGTCCAAGCTTCACCTTTAGGAGAGAAACGTCTGCCTTCCAGATAACGAAACGTCGTTTCGTCAGGCGCAATAAGCCCAGCTCGCGCCCCGGCCTCAATAGACATATTGCATACTGTCATGCGTTCTTCCATCGTTAATTTACGGATGGCTTCGCCAGTATATTCGATGACATACCCTGTCGCGAAATCCGTTCCGAACTTGGCGATCATAGCCAAAATAATATCTTTTGCCGATACGCCTAAGGGCAGTTCTCCATTTATTTTTACTTGCAGCGTTTTCAGTTCGGATTGCCACAAGCATTGGGTTGCCAACACATGCTCTACTTCGCTCGTTCCAATCCCAAACGCTAATGTGCCAAAAGCACCGTGCGTAGAAGTGTGGCTATCTCCGCAAACAATGGTCTTACCGGGTAAAGTCATTCCTTGCTCGGGTCCGATCACATGAACGATCCCTTGATCAGGACTATGCAAATCCGCCAACGGAATTCCGAATTCTTCACAATTCTGAATAAGCGTATCCACTTGCTGCTTGGCAATCGGGTCTTTAATATTAAAGCGATCCTGCGTCGTTGGCACATTATGATCCGTTGTAGCATAAGTCAAATCAGGACGTCTTACCTGCCTGCCCGCTAACCGAAGACCCTCAAACGCTTGAGGCGAAGTCACTTCGTTCACCAAATGCAAATCGATATAAAGCAGGGACGGCTTCCCTTTTTCTTCATGAACTTTGTGATTTTCCCATATTTTAGCGAACATTGTTTTCGGTTTCATAGATATTTCCCTCTCTTCATCTAATCATATGATCGCAAGCCATTGTTTACGTTTTCATAACTTCCAAGTAGAATATACCATCGAAGAAGTTGACTGTCAACAGTAAACAAAGGCCGGTAAACAGAGGCTTTTGTATTTTTTATTTCAAAATACATAAGATCTCTTTACTAGGAAAGGGGGAAATTACTATGCTTGTTTTTCAACCAGCTATCATCCTGCCAGCCTCAAAAATTGCCGGAAATATTCGTGTAAAATTAGGGCAGCCTTCTTTCAAAAACAGGAACATAGAAATAATGCATCGCGTGATTGAGCGCATCATTACGACCCATAGTAGTCGCGATACCAATTGACGAAGTGTCGAAGACCGGTTTCCAAAACGGTAGTAGGCCGGAATCCGATGGCTTTCCTGAGCGGCTCGATATCGGCGAACGTCTCACGCGCTTCACCCGGCTGCATCGGGAGGAATTCAAGGTTAGCCTTCCTGTCGAGCAGCCGTTCTAATGTTCCAATCATCTCCAGCAGGGAGACCGGGCTGTGATTTCCAATGTTGTAAAGCCGATAAGGAGCGGAGCTTCGATCTGTTCTCGGGCAAGCCGAATCCCCGACGCTGTCCGGAAAGGGCGGCTGATCGAGCAGCAGCTCCATGGCCCTGATGACATCGTCTATGTACGTGAAGTCGCGCTTCATATCCCCATGGTTATACACTTGGATGGGTTGACCTGCAAGAATGCGCTTCGTGAATGAAAAATAAGCCATATCCGGCCTGCCCCATGGACCGTAAACCGTGAAGAAACGAAGCCCGGTCGTCGGCAGCCCGAAATTATGGCTGTACGAGTGGGCAATCAGCTCGCCCGCCCGTTTCGTCGCCGCATAAAAACTTACAGGATGATCGACCGGATCATCTGAAGCATACGGAACTTTGACGTTGGAGCCATATACGGAGCTGGAGGATGCGTAAAGCAAGTGGCGTATGCCTTGCTTTCGGCAGGCCTCCAGCAGGTGAGTGAAGCCGGTTACATTTGAATCGATATAGGCAAGAGGATTTTCCAGGCTGTAACGAACCCCCGGCTGAGCGGCCAAATGAACGACGAGAGCAATGTCGTGTTCCTTCATCAGGGCTTCGATCGTCCTTGTATCCGCAAGATCCGTCTGCTTGAACCGAAAGTTCGTATGCTTGGCCAAATGTGCAAGACGGTGCTTTTTCAGCATAGGGTCGTAATAGTCGTTCAATTGATCCATTCCCACTACACAACGGCCTTGCTCTAATAATCGACCTGCCAAATGAAAACCGATGAATCCGGCGACACCTGTAATAAAAACACCCTTCATTCCGTTCTCCTTTCTACACCCGCATCCGGTCTGCCTATAGACTTGTACGTAAACCGGCTGCCCGCAAACTGTTCGCGCTGGAAGAGGTTGCGACCGTCAATCAATATCGGCGTTCTCATCACATTTTCCAATTCCGGTAAACAAATCGCGGCAAATTCCTTCCAATCCGTCAACAGGCAGACGGCATCGCAACCCCTCGCAGCTTCATAAGGATCGTCATAGCAGCCGATCGCAGGATCATCCGCCAGCCTCCTAAAGCTTTCCAAAGCTACCGGATCGTAAACACGGACAACCGCTCCCAATCTTATTAGCTCAGGCACCACTTTCAGCGCAGTTGAGTTTCGCACATCATCGGTGTTCGGTTTAAACGATAATCCCCATACCGCTATCGATTTACCTGTCAAATCGCCGAGCGCATCTTGTGTTTTTTCCACCACGCGCCGCCACTGCCTGTCGTTTATTTCGTCCACTGATTTCAAGATGTTGAGATTCACGCCGACTTCATCGGCAGTGCGGATTAACGCTTTCGTATCTTTCGGAAAGCAAGAGCCCCCATACCCCGCACCCGCTGCAAGAAAATGAGGGCCAATTCTTCGATCGCAGCCCATTGCTTCGGCCACTTCCGTTACATCGGCTCCCAACCGCTCGCATAAGTTCGCCATTTCGTTTATCAATGAAATTTTCGCAGCCAGCATCGCGTTTGAGGCATACTTCGCCATTTCCGCGCTGCGGATATCCGTCAAGATGAGCCGTTCTGTGAAAGGACGGTGAAGCTCCCCAAGGATATTTGCCGCCCTTTCGCTTTCCGTCCCGATAACGATTCGGTCCGCCTGAAACGTGTCGGCGACTGCCGAGCCTTCCCGCAAAAATTCAGGAACGGACGCAATCTCAAACGAAATGGCCGATAAAGCGCGAATACGGTCGCGGATAAGCTCATTTGTTCCCACCGGAACCGTACTCTTGACCATGATAATGATCGGCTTGTCCATAAAAGCTGCGATTTCATCAGCCGCACGTCTTAATTGAGATAAATCCGCAGACCCGTCCGGAAGCGGCGGCGTGCCGACGGCGACCACCAGGACTTCTGCATGCCGGACACCCTCCTTCATGTCGGTCGTGAATCCGATTCTGCTTCTTCCTGCATTCCGCACAAGCAGTTGTTCCAAACCGGGTTCGTAGATCGGTACCTCCAACCGCCGCAATTGATTCACCTTGTCTTTATCTATATCCACACAAATCACATCATGTCCGGACTCTGCTAAGCATACCCCCGAAACAAGGCCGACATATCCGGTTCCGACTACCGTCAACTTCATTCTGCCATGCCTCCGTTTCCTGGAACCGCCGGTCTTACAATGCGATAATCGCCGGGTGCAAATGCGCGGTTAGCAGTTTTGGAGGTGCGCCTCATCTCGCGGATGATCGCAGGCAGCACGTGGCGCATATAAGGCCAAAACCTGATAAAAGAAGTGCCGGTTGTCCTTATTTTATAAGGAATCGGCACCTCCGTCAGACGATATCCTTGCCGTACGATGTTCAGCGTCATGACCTGGGCGTAATTGTAGTCGTGCAGGATCTCCAGATTTTCCAACACCGCTCTGGAAAATGCCCGAAAGCCGGTTTGACCGTCGGTGATTTTGCGGCGCAGCAGGACCATTTGCAGCGCAGTAAAGAAATAGTTGCCGAACCTGCGGTGCAGCTTCATGCCGCGGATGTGACCGGCGAAACGGGAAGCGAGTACATAGTCGGCTTGATCGGAAAAAATGGGCTCTACCGCTTGCGGGATGTATTCCGCAGGATATTCGTCATCCGCGTCGATCATCACCGCCGCATCCGCGCCCAGCTTCCACGCTTCTCTCAGACCGATACGCACTGCCGCACCGAGTCCGCGTCTAGCAGCATAGGTGACAACGTGATCGGCACCGGCTTCCAGCGCCACCTGCTCGGTGCGATCTGTAGATCCGTCGTTGACTACCAGCACCTCCACCTGAATATCGGGATTTATTGCTCGTGGAACTTTGCGAATCACTGTAGCGATGGATTCTTCTTCATTCAAGGCGGGGATCATTACAATCAGCTTTTTTGTCATTTTGTTAATTCCCCTTTATATCTAAGGCTTCCTCAAGTATGTTCCGCAGCATAAGCGGAGCATCAACTACTCGCTAACAGGAGTAGCGTTTGTTGCTTTGCGCTCCGTCTTGACAGCTTTGGATTGGCTAAATCCGAGCAGAATATACAACGCTATGAAATAACCGATATAAACGATGACCTCTTCCAAAGACGGCATGGACGAGTAACCGAACAGCGCTTTGAAGAAAATGCCTACTTGCCCAGAAATGACAGGCTCCACACCAGTGTCTCTAACGAAATGCTCATAATCGATCGGGTGCTCCGGCATAAACCAGGTAATATCGTATAAATGAGGAATCACGCTGCCAATCATGTTGATGTCCTGCATAATGGAAACCGCCTGCACGAGCAGCCCTGCCGCAATAAGAACAATAAATATTCCAGTCGCTTGAAAAAACAATCTCGGTGAAATCTTCATGCCGCCTTTAAAGATCAGATAGCTGAGCAGCCCTGCCAAAGCAATGCCGGTAATCGCTCCCCACCCGCTCATCGCCGCCCCGATGTCGCCTCTAGTAATGGCAGCGAAGAAGAAGACAGTTTCCACGCCTTCCCGCAGCACGACGAGAAACGAGTGAAACACCATTCCTACAACATTGCCCGCCGTAATGAACTGATCCAGCTTTCCTTCCATTTTCTCCTTCATTTCCCGCGATTGCTTCGCCATCCAGAACACCATTTGAGTCAGCAAAACTGTGGAGATGAGCATGATGCCGATTTTCAGATACATCTCGCTTCCCATCGCCGCAAAGCCGTCAAGGACAACTTGAAACAGCAAAGCGACGCCGCAGCTGGCCAAGACCGCGAGACCGGCGCCGAGCCATACGAACTTTGTATATTCGGGACGCTGAACACGCCTTAAGTAAGTAACGATGACACCTACAATAAGCAGCGCCTCGAGCGCCTCACGGAACGTGATCAGCAATGCCTGAATTTCCATTTAAGATTCCCCTTCCTGCTTCCCGGTACGAATCGTCTCCATAAAAGACGGCACACTTTCATACAAAACAATATCATGATACGTAGGATAAATCCAAGGACTTCCGCTGAATGTTTGTCGCGGCTCGAACCATTTGCCTATCGGACGGTCAAGGCCATCAATCAAAGCGTTCGTCGCAAAAATCTGCAAAGGGGCATCAGGATATTGCAATACCGACGTTCGCAGATCGTTCCAGGTCCGCAGCCTTATGACGGTATGCTCCGGACTCATATAGCTGATGACCCGCTGCTCCTCCCAGGTAAAGAAAAGCCGATTCCGGGATGGAACGTTTTCCTTTATATAGGAGGCTAGCTGCACCATCGGCGACGGTTCAGTATGGGCCGTTGCAAGCAGCGGTATTGACACAAGCGCAGTTCCTGCGAACCAAAGTCCGCCGACTGCCGCAAAGGCAAGCTTTCTCAATCGCAAACCCAATAATCCTGAAGCAATGATATAGATAACGAAAGGCAAAAGAGGTAAAATGTGCCGCGGCTTATCCGCATTTTGCGCGAAAAACGCCCAAAGCCCGTACGGTACCGAGCAAAAGAAGAGAAAACCGGCAGCCCGCACGGATAGAAGAGATTTTAACCATCTAAAACGCCATATCGTACCTATAAATCCTATGAATACTGCAATGGTCGGAATCCAGCGGCAGCCAAAATCTTCAACCCATAATGTCCCGAGTCCAGCGGCGCCTATTTGCCGGAGTACAATGAAGCCAGCTCTCGCTATGATGGATTGGTCGGCCCGGTAAGCGCCTCCCCAGTCAGAGAAATGTCCGGCTGTAAAGGAACCGGCAAGCTTCAAGAAAGAATCCAGTCCGCCTTCCGAAATTGCCAGCGCTCCCAGCCAAACCCCGCAAATACATACCGTACTTGCAGCAGATGAAGCGATAAAGAGCCTGAAACCGGTTGCTATTTTATTTCCGCGCCATACAACTACCGCCATCCAAAGCCAAAGCAGCGAAAAGGCAGCATAGGAGATGCGCACACCTAACAACAATCCTAGAGTAACACCGGCTGCGAGGATAGCGCAAATTCTCTTACGCCTCTCAACCGCGTCCCCCAGTCCATCCTGATCTTGCGGCTTGGCTCCCCGCCAGCAAAACCAAGCGAGCCATGCCGCCAAAAAAGCGCCCAGCGCATCGGAGGTCGGCTGAACGCTGGAGATCAAGGGAAGCGGAGCAATCGCGTAGATCCAAACCGCCAGTCTGGCCGGACCCTGAGCGCCCAGGCTGCGAAACAACAGCAGCAGCGGAACGACCGTCAGGCCTCCCGCTGCCGCCGATAATATCGCTAATGAGGCGAACGGATCCTGCCCCGGCGAATGAAACAAATGCCCTGTCAACATATAGACAGGGTATCCTGGGAAATGCGGCTGCATGCGCGATACGTCAAAGGTGTCCAGCGCAAGCGCGAAGTCCACATCATCCCAGCCGGAGGGATAGGGCGCTATAAACATCAGTCGGACGGCGACGGATATCACCGCAGCAACGACTAACTCTAGCCTTTGAAACCCTATGCTCACTTATTGCGCTTCCTTCTTCGCGCGTAGATGAAAGTAAGAGCAAGCAAAATCACGATAATCGCGAGAGGAATCCAGTTTCTAAGCTCAGTAGGATCGTACCCGGTCCGCTTCGAAGAATTCGCGTCGCTTTGCGGCACGTCGGCAAAATGGCCGACTTCCAGACTCTTGAGTTCAAATTGAGTTTGCAAAGCTTCTAATATCAGCTTTTTGCTCTCAGAGAAGGAAGCTTTGTTCGGCTCCTTGACGCCAACTCCGAATAGCCCCGGATTGCCTAACGATTCCAGTGCTTTTTCGAATTCTCCGCGAATCTTCGCGTCCAGCGTCTCATCCTTGACTTTTACTTGCGGGGATAGCGCTTCGTAGGTAGCGTTCGCTTTTGCAATCAGCAGCTTGTTATCCTTAAAGTTCTCGAAATCTTTATCGATGCTTTCCAATCTTCGGGCAATGTTGAGCACCAATATTTTTTGCAGATCCTTGATTGCCTTATCCTTGTCTTTGCCAGTCAGGTCGGAGAGCACTGCATGGACAGGCTCAGCTCCCATGTGCATGGTTATTTCCTCCCGCACGGACTCAAAGGCTGTTTTGGCGCCCTCATAATCGGACGGAGTCTTGTTCAGCTCCGCGACTACTTTTTTGTAGGCTTCGGCCACAGCTTCCTCATTAGGATCGCCGTAGGAGTATGCTTGGGCCGCAGGGAGCTGCAGCCCGCCCATGAATAGCATAACAAGCATCAAGATGGACACCAAACAACGCATGTTACTTTCCTGCTTTCGTCAATTTGTCCAAGGAGGCATTCACTTCTGCAAATAACGGGTCCGCCTTGGCCTTATCCTTCTCTTTCACAGCCGTAAATAAATTGGAGGACTTCTCGATCAATGCTTTCGCTTCAGCCTCGCCCAACCATTTCGTCAAGTCTTCATCCAAAAGTTGAATAAAGAGCGCGCCTTCGAGAGCCGTGATCGCCGATTTATCCGTACCCCAGTTCTCTACCGATTCTTTATACTCACTCTTGGCCACTGCGGCAAAGCTGCGAACAAACGCTTGTTTCACTTGGTCGCCTTTAATATCTGCCGGATTCGATTTCAAGTCGAACTTGTTCAAAATCCAATCCGCGTCTTCCTTAGCCGATTTGACGAGATAAGCGTAAAGCGACTGGTAGAACGCCCAGCCTTCGGCCTGCTCGACTTTCGGCTCCTTGCCGTCCTTAACTGCCTGTTCGATTTTATAAGCATACCCTTTCGAGCCGCCGGCAGCGAGATAGAAAGTCTTCATGATCGTTTTATCAATCACTTGCTTGGCCAGAAGGAAATCAAGCTTGTTCCCGGCGTCAATGGATTTGGTCACGTCGCTGAAGGCTCCGTCGATAGCAGTGACCATATGCGTCTGATAGGCGGTATCCCTCTTTTCTACCGTTGTCTTCAGTGCGCCATAATAAACTTTTGCTTCGTCGGCGAAGCTCTTGGCTTTAGTTTTGTCGTCAAAAGCGGTTTCCAAACTTTTAAACTCGGCGCGAATCGATAAGAATAGCAGCTTTTGGCTCAGCTTATCGAAAAGCTGCTTCACAACGTCCTGCTTGAGGCTGCCTTCTTTACCCGCTAGGATGGCGCTGGCCAGCTGCGCTTCCGTATCGGCATCCCGAGTACCGGCGAGCTTTTTCACACGCTCATTGTAAATCGTTTGCACCTTGCTGAAATCTGCTTTCTCTTTACCCAGCTCTTCTAAAATCTCCTTATATGACTTTATGAAATCAGCTGCCGCTCCCATAGTCATCGCTTGCGCGGCTGGAGACGGTGAGGCGGTCTGCGTTGCAGCAGGTTGAACGGATGATGTTCCCGAACCCTCGCTCTGCCCGCAGGCAGTTAACAGCATTGCGGAACCAACAAGAATTAAACTCGATTTTTTCAAAAATGTTGACATGAAGTACACCCCTTATTATCTATGATAATGATTATCATTACCATGAAAACAATACCATCGTCCTTACGTATTGTCAACATTTTTTTAAATCGATCACCCTGCAGGCCCTGAAGCATCTAAAAATGATGAAGGGGATTGCCGAAGCATCCCCTTCATCGACGCATGAGCGCCACTTGATTTGAGTGATTCATGCCAAGAGACTTTCCCCTTCAAGAGAAGCGATGGCATCCCGGGCAGCGGCGGGCAAAGAAATGCTTTTTCCACTCTTTTTGTCAATATAGACCATTGTTCCGCGGCCTACCGCTTTTAACTGACCGGTTAAATCTTCGATTAAGGCGTATTCCACATCAATGGAGGAGCGGCCTAGTTTAGCTGCTCTGATATAAAGCCTAAGAGGCTCATTGATTAATATTTGCGCCAAGTATTGGCATTCCTGGTCCGCCACGACACAGACAGTTTCTTCGTTGAACAAAATTTCCATCAAATGAAGATGCTCCAAATATTCAACTCGTCCTTGCTCGAAGTAAATAAAATAGCTTACATTATTAAGATGCCCCGTCATATCCGTCTCGCTATAACGAATTTTGATCGGGATAGAAAAATGAAATTTTTCCATCCAACTCTTGGGGTCAGGCTGAACATACGATATTCGTCTCATGTTTTTGCTCCTCACGCGCTGTCGCTTATAATAGTTTCATTTCAATTTTAACGGGGCCGCTCAAGCGAAAATATTTCCCCCAGCTTGCTATAACTGCTGCCTGCAAGACGGCTGACAGGCTTAAGCCCTTGAGAATCAATACGTCCGTTCTGATACAGCTCTTCGGCGATATGGAAGCAAACGACCCGTCCGATTAACAAATCGCATGCCGGCGCCGCTTCTGTACCGCCAAGCGGAATGGCTTGTTCAATTACGCATTCCATCCGGATTTTCGCTTCGGCAACACCGGGTACCGTTATCTTTTCGCTTTGAATGGAGGTAAGACCGGCGAGCAGGACCTCACTTTCATCCGGGCCCAGGCTAGCGGCAGTCTGATTAACAGCCTCGATGTACGATTCGTCGCAGATATGAACGACAAAAGCTCCCGCATCGAGCGCATTTCTCGACGTATCTTTACGCAGACCGTTTCTTCTATGTACCGATATCGAAACCATGGGCGGACTGTCTGTAATGATATTAAAATAACTGAAAGGCGCAGCGTTCAGAACTCCCTCTTTCGAGAGAGTGGTGACAAACGCAATAGGCCGGGGTATGATGCTTCCCGTTAAAAACTTATAGTTATCCCGTTCGCTCCGGCTTGCCGGATCAATCGATATCATATTCATTCTCCTTTCGGCAGTATCCTCCGCATTCGCTGCTTGTATGATGCGAAATGCTCATCGTACCAAACGGCTGCAGCATTCGCTTCCGAACCTGTGAGCTGATGGCCTCGATGCTCCCATTGAACGGTAACGGACGCGCCTGCCCCCTCCAGCAGCGCTGTTAATTCTTCAGTCTCCTGGGCAGCGCATATCGGGTCATTGGTTCCGGCGCCGATAAACACGGGTAATCCGGTCAAATCAGGCAATTTGACGCCGCGGCGCGGCACCATCGGATGGTGAAGGCTGGCGCCTCTCAAAGCGTCTTTGTAATGGAACAAGAGACTCCCGGCAATATTGGCGCCGTTGGAATATCCGACCGCCACAAGGTTTTGCCGGTCAAACCCGTACTGGACAGCAGCCTGACGCAGAAACTCATACAGCTCCCGCGTTCGGAATAAGAGATCCTGCTCATCAAAAACTCCCTCCGCCAGCCGTCTGAAAAAACGCGGCATGCCGTTTTCCAGCACATTGCCGCGTACGCTGAGAACCGATGCGCCCGGGGCAACAGCCTGTGCCAACGGCAGCAAATCATGCTCTGTGCCGCCCGTACCGTGAAAGAGCACAAGCGTCGGCGCCGTAAGCTCCGTCCCTTTTTGAAAAATGTGCCTCATGGCCGATCTCCCTCAAGAACGCGAACTTGAATCGGCGGCAGCCCCTTTACAATTTCCGCCCGGTGCTGTTCCAGCCATTCAGGAAGCATCAATTTTTCGCCTAATGCGTCAATTTCTTCATCAAGTGCGAACCCCGGCGGGTCTGTGGCGATTTCAAAAAGGATTCCCCCTTCTTCCCGGAAATAAATCGCATTGAAATACTGCCTGTCAATAATCGGGGTTGGCTGAAACCCGTTCTCCTGGATACGAGTTCTCCACAGCCCATGATCCTCGTTATCTTTGGCACGCCAAGCGATGTGATGAACGGTACCCGCTCCGCCGGCCCCCCACTCCATTGCTGCAGACTTGACATCGATGAGGTTGCCGAGATCGTCTGCCGCCCGAAAACGGACTATGCCTCCCTCTTCCCCCACCTTGTCAAGACCCATCACTTGCTGCAGCAAATTCATAGTTTTATCGGGAGCGACACTGTAGAGAACTGCGCCTCCAAAGCCTTTTACGGCTTTGTTTGCCGGAACGCCTCCGAACGACCACTGACTTTCGGGGCCTTCTTCCCTTTCTACAATCTCAAGCTGCAGGCCATCCTTATCCTTAAATTGCAGGTAGAGCTCGGAGAATCTTTGCGTTATCGTGAACTGAATATTTAATTGTTCCAGGCGCTCTTCCCAAAAAGCAAAAGAGTTAGGCGGAACGACAAACGTGATCACTCCGACCTGCCCTCCGCCTATGCGCCCCTGACGCGAATGCGCCCATGGGAAAAAGGTGATTGCGGTACCCGGGCTGCCAGTCTCATTGCCGAAGTACAAATGATATACTTCCGGAGCGTCAAAGTTAATCGTCTTCTTGACCAGCCTTAAGCCAAGCACGCCTGCGTAAAAATCCACATTATCCTGAGCATTTTTGACAAAAGCCGTAATGTGATGAATTCCTGCAGTTCGTTGTGTCATATGAAACACCCCTTTGCTTTTAGTATGGCCCTTTAATCCATCTTTTGAACTTCCATCCCAAGCTTTTTCAACACGTCGACAGCTTCCATTTTTTCCAGCGGCGTTAGCCCGCTCATCAGGGAAACTATCACTTTGGCATGCTCAGGGAAAATGCTGTTAAACAGCTTTATTCCGGCATCTGTGATCACGGCGAACGTGACTCTGCGGAAGCGGAAATTTGCCCTTCTGATACAACAGTTCAAGAACAATGAATTCCAAAGGGGAAAGACCGTATTTTTTCATATCCTTGACCGCGCGATCCATAATCACTTTGTATGTTTTGGAGAGCACAACCAGTAATTTTAACGACAGCTCCCGATCATCCATAGTCATGGATTCCAAGCTTTCCATCTTCAGAATACACCTCCCGAATGATATAGTTCAAGGTTAAATATCTTAAATTAAAGACAACTATATGGCTTACTCGGATCTCTGTCAACATAGATAAAAAGCCCCGGAAATTCATCATCTCCCTGAGACTTTGTTGTGTGACTTGCCGCTCTATACATCTCCCTGGCTGTCACGACCCAGCTATAGCGTCAGGCCTGCAAATTTATTGACACAACCGGGACATTCGCGGAATACAGTATCATACGATATTCTTAGCGAAGAGAGGTATGTGCGTGCAAATTCATGTCGTAAAAAGCGGTGATAACCTATGGATGCTTTCCCGGCGATATGGTGTAGGGATCGATCAAATCGCCGCCGCGAACGAACTTCCGGATCCCAATGCCTTGGCGGTGGGCCAAGCGCTTGTGATCCCTCAACCATCACAGAAGTATGTGGTCCGGCCGGGCGACAACCTTTGGATAATCGCCCAGCGCTGGGGAACGACGGTGCAGGCGATTATCCAAGCGAATCAATTAACCGATCCAAACCTCATCTACCCGGGGCAAGTGTTGAATATTCCGGAAAAATCTAAACCAATCATTGATGTGAATGCATTTTCCACACATTATGGGGAAACGGGCGCCCGGGAAGTCCGCAGCGTGGGGCGGCATCTGACCTACTTAAGCCCCTTCGGCTATCGGATTAAAGAGGACGGAAGCCTTGAACCCGTCAATGACGATGCTCTGATTCAAGCTGCCATAGCGAATCAAGTCGTACCGATGATGGCGATTACAAATTTTTCTGCTAGAGAGCTCGGTTCAACTCTTGCTCACACCATCCTTAGCAGCACCGACTTGCAAGACAAGTTATTAAATAATATTGTAGCTACGATGCGAAGCAAGGGATACCGCGGTCTGAATATTGATTTTGAAAATGTGCTGCCGCGCGACAGGGAGCTATACAATCAATTTCTTCGACGCGCTGTGAATCGTCTGCACGCCGAGAATTTTTTCGTGTCGTCTTCTCTTGCTCCAAAAACGAGCGGAGAGCAAAAGGGATTGCTGTATGAAGCCCACGATTACCGTGCGCACGGAGAGATACTTGATTTCGTAGTTCTCATGACGTATGAATGGGGATACCGGTTGGGTCCGCCTCAAGCCATTTCGCCGATCGACCAAATCAGAGCTGTCATTAATTACGCGGTCACGGTCATTCCAAGAAACAAAATATTAATGGGTTTCCAATTATATGCGCGCGATTGGCTCCTTCCCCACATACAAGGACAAGAAGCAGAAACATTTAGCGTGCAAGAAGCAGTGCGCCGAGCCGTTCAATATGGAGCGGCAATCCAATACGACCCCAGAACCCAATCGCCATTCTACCGCTACACGGATGAACGGGGACGCGCCCATGAAGTGTGGTTTGAAGATGCAAGAAGCGCTCAAGCCAAGTTTGATTTAGTTAAGAATTATAGTCTGCGAGGCATTAGCTACTGGGTATTGGGATATCCGTTTCCTCAAAATTGGCTGCTGCTTGAAGATAATTTTCGAGTGCGTAAATTATCTTAAGGTACTGCGATCAGCCGGCTCTTGATACTCGAAAGCTAAATAACGAGGGACCCATTACAACAGGCTGCCGCGGCAGCCTGTTATTGATTTTGAGTCTGTTTCTCGAAAATTTCGTACTTCACAATCCCCATCCGGCTTTCTTTCCATATGATTTGTTATTTTCAGTAACCAGATGCTTGGGTTTGCGATTGACAAAATAGATGCTGACAACGATCAAAACGATCCCTATAAAAAGATTTAGGGTAAACGGCTCATGAAAGAAGAGGGTGCTGATTAATATAGAAATAAGCGGAATGAGAAAGGTATAAGAGGCTACTTGACTTGCCTCACCCGAACCGATAAGCATAAAGAAAATCAACCACCCGATAGCGATTACAAAAATTGATAAAAAAAGCAGGCATAATATATATGGCAGGTTCCAAACGATGCTGGACCAACTCTCTACGCCAGAGCCTACACCAGTCATGAACAGTCCGCCGATGATCAGCTGGAGCGTAACCAACCAGATCGAATCTACGGCGTCACCCACCTTCTTCACATACATTGTACCAAAGGCCCAAGTAAGCGCAGACCCCAAGGCGAGCAAAATCCCTACGATTGAGATATGACCGGACAACCCCCCCGCACTGATGACGGCGACACCGGAGAAACCAAGAATCAAGCCGAGGATTTTTAGACCATACATGGATTCACCGAGCCAAATCCAAGAGAAAATCCCAAGCAACACGGGTTGAAGGAATACGATGGATGAAAAAAGACCCGCAGGCATGTAGTTAAGTCCAATAGTCTGGAGACCGTAATACAAAATATTCGAGACAGTTTTTTCACGTTGTCCCTCCCCTCTTGTTATTACTTTCCACACCATGATACACTAATTCATATTATAAATATAATGAATGTTTGTTATAAGCAGTATAAGCATTTAGTATTGACGATTACGCAGCTTATCGTACTATGAAGGGGATACATATGAAGAATAGTAGCGGAGAAAACAGCATTCATAAGGCAGGAATAGAAATAGGACTTTACACCTTCGGCGAGCTCGTCCCCGGGCGAAACGGCGCCCCGGCGATTAGCCCCCGGCAGCGTCTGCAGGAAATCGTAACCGCTGCCAAGTTGGCCGATGAGGCCGGTCTGGACGTTTTCGGCGTCGGCGAGCATCATCGTCTGGATTTCGCTGTCTCTTCCACTCCGGTCGTCCTGGCAGCCATCGCCCAAGCGACTCAGCGCATCCGGCTGGCTAGCGCGGTCACTGTGCTGAGCACTTCCGATCCGGTGAAGGTGTTCGAGGATTTCGCAACTGTGGACCTGCTCTCGGACGGCCGAACCGAAATAATCGCCGGCCGCGGCGCATTCGTGGAATCCTTCCCGTTATTTGGCTATGAACTGGACGACTACCACGAGCTGTTTGCCGAGAAGCTCGAACTGCTGCTCCAACTCAACGCCAACAAACGCATCACTTGGAACGGAAGCTTCCGTCCAGCCCTGTTCGATGCCGAGATCTCACCTCGCCCTTTGCAAGAGCGGCTGCCAGTCTGGATCGGCATCGGGGGCACCCCGCAAAGTGCAGCGCGGGCCGGCGTACTGGGAACGGGAATGGCGCTGGCAATCATAGGTGGCGCTCCAGCCCGATTCAAACCGCTGGTCGATCTGTACCGACAGACGGGTACCGAGGCTGGACACAATCCGTCGGACCTCCAGGTCGCCGTAACAAGCCATCTGCACATACAGAAGACGTCCCGGCAAGCCATGGACGAATTTTATCCTTACTACGCGCACTATATGGCGTCCAGCACCCCCCATCGCGGCGGATTCCAGATCTCCCGTTCCGACTACGAACAGTTGGCCAGCCCTCGCGGCTCGCTCTTCGTCGGCAGCCCGCAGCAGATTATCGAAAAGATTCTTTACGAACACGAGCTGTTCGGACACCAGCGTTTCCTTGCCCAGATCGACATCGGGGGACTGCCCCTTTCCAAGGTCGTTTCGGCAATCGAATTACTCGCCACGGAGGTCGCTCCTGTCATAAGGCGCGAAACCGCTTGAACATGGCGATACCCGTTAATAGAAGAGGCAGTACCAATTTAATATGCAATAATTTGCAAATTAAAAGTTGTCTATATAACTGCAAAAAAGAGGAATCTTGTGACATTTCACAAGATTCCTCTTTTATAGAACACAGCTATGACCTTGAACAGATCCCCTTCAATCTCAACGCGAAGTTCGCCTCCTTGAAGCTCTATGATGCTTTTGGCGATAGCCAGCCCAAGACCCGAGCCTTCGGTATTCCGGGATTGATCGCCTCTTTTAAACCGTTCAAATAACTCCTCAACCGCGAAATCAATCCCTGACAGTTTCATTTGATTCTTTCCAGTTCGATACCCAATTCTACTGCTAAAAACTTTCTTAACTCGATAGTTACAGCATAAACATCATCTTCATATGAAGATGATGAATGCTCATAAAGACTACTATATTTTTCGAGAAAGCCGTTGATTTTTTCTTGAATTTCAGAACTTGCTCCAACATAGAAAGGAGCTAACGCGGCAACTATCGCTGTGAATGCCCCGCCCGCTTCAATAAAATCAGCGTTGGCAACAAACAGCGATCCGCTTTCCACACCTCCAAGCGCCCGACGCACTAAAGTTTCCAGTTGTAAAGAAGCTTGACGAAGCATATCCACCGTCCCTATCAATCCGACATATCTATTTTGCAGAATGGTAAACTTTGTGCAATGACCCTACCAGCGATTATTGCTAAAATAAACGAGACCCGATAAAGACTGCGATCCACAATGCCATCCAGATCTTTATTTGGGAAATTAAATAAAGGCCTAAGCTTTTTACGAGCGCGGGGGATCCATTTTATGGGGTGAAGCCACATCAGTGGCCGGGTGATTGCTCTTTGACCCTAATCCGTCAGCTAACTCCGTAGGCCGTAATAAGGAGAGGATGAGGTTTTGATGCGTTTTAAAAAATCTATTTTAGCGGGAGCGCTTGCACTAGGTACAATTGCTGGCGCCGGAGCGGTTTCCGCCGCACCGTACACAGTAACAGGTCATGATACGATGTGGACAATTTCCAAGAAATTTGGAATTAACTTGAACAGCCTTGTTCAAGCGAACCCTCAGATTTCCAATCCGAATTTCATTTGGCCGGGCATGGTATTGAATACTCCCAGTCCAGTTTTGGGCTCAGGCTCCAAAGCCCCACAGGGAACAGGCAGCAGCAAGACGAATACATCCGCGTTTGCCCAGCAAGTAGTTACCCTAGTTAACCAAGAGCGCGCGAAAGCAGGCCTAAAACCATTAGCAAGCGACAGCGCCTTGTCGGCAATGGCATTGGACAAAGCGAAAGATATGTACATGAATCATTATTTTGATCATACGTCCCCGACCTACGGTTCTCCGTTTAAAATGATGAAATCCTATGGCATCCGTTATACTTATGCCGGTGAGAACATTGCCAAGGGGCAACAAACTCCCCAAGAAGTTATGAAAGCTTGGATGAATAGTACGGGACATAGAAAAAACATTTTAAGCCCGAACTACACGAAAATCGGTGTAGCCTATTATAACGGTGTATGGGTACAAGAATTTATCGCAAACTGATTTTGAAATCCGAACGGAATTAAGCATTTATACAATAGCGGGGTAGCTGACTATATTTTTAGGCTACCCCGCTTTTATTGGTTTATTCACATACTGCAATATTTTAATACGCTGATTTTAAAGATGATGAATCCAAGCCAGAAAAAGCCCGCTTTTTGTTTGGCCGAGCTTCTCATTGTAATCGCATTAAATCGCATAGCGGAGCCGCCGAAAGCACTTCTAAGTGCCGCCTCGTTACATTTGATAATCCTCGGGATTATAGACGATTTTGGAGCGTGCAACAATAATTAGACATTTCTCATCTTCCTGATAAGAGACATTGCCGTCACCTGTGTAAAACCAAATCTTTTGTACTGCAATTCCTTCCGATTCCTTGAAAATAAAGACATTGATTTCATCCTTTAACCTCAATATTTCTTCGATGGCAGGCGTCTTATCCGTAAAAACCGAGAAGATCCATGCAGAGTCTTCTTGCTGGTATTTAAATCGGATCGAGTCCCGGTCGGAATCCAGCAAAACTCTGGAACCTACAGCATGATGTATCCTTAATTTTTCGTGCATGTCCACCCTCCTCCTTAAGGCAAATCTATGAGCATGATGAGCGAATCCGCATCAGCGGTAATTTCCAACTTCGACTCACCTTCGATTCTAGCGGAATCCCGAACATTTAATGTATAATCTTTATTAAAAGTCAAGCCGCCTTCTATGACAAACAAGAAAATTCGCCTGTCTTCCGGGGTTTCGAATACCGCCTCTTGGTGGTTGCCCAATTTTCTTAAATAAATGGTCATATCCTGATGGATCTTGGCTATATGTTCGAGAGCTTGCTTGGATACTACAGGAAGCCATTGTCCATCTAATGCGTTCACGTCAAAATCAGTAATTTCATAAGACGGATCTAATCCCCGTTTCTCCGGTGTAAACCACATCTGCAGCAGGTTGAGCTCTTCGTCCTCAGAGGCGCTAAACTCTGTATGAACAATCCCGGTTCCCGCCGTCATCCTTTGAATTTCACCCCAGGCGGTTGTCCCCGCATTTCCCAGGCTGTCTTCATGCCGAAGCTTTCCTTTCAGCACAATAGAGACGATTTCCATATCACTGTGAGGATGGGCTCCAAAGCCTTTTGTTGATGCTACATAATCATCGTTTAATACGCGCATGGGGCCAAAACTTGTATTGTCCGAATCGTAATAGGGACCGAAAGAAAAGCTGAAATTGGATTTGAGCCACCCCTGATCAGCCTTAAACCGTGTTTCGGAGGGATAAATTGTAATCATATGAACACTCCTTTCCTCTTATTTTTAATTGTTGCAGATTACTATGGAAAATTCAAATATGTGCACAGTATTTATTTTTAATGTATAATTGGTATTATCCCGCTAGGAAAGGTGAGATTTAATATGAGCAATCTTCCCGGATCAATTCCTCGCCCGTTAGTAAGAACGAATCAATGGTTCATTGTTATCACTGTCATGATCTCATGGTTTTCAGGTGTATACTGGTTACTGCTTCTGCCATTGATTGCAGGACTTTTAGGCATATTTATGAATTACAATCCGATTGTCCAATTTGCAAAATTATTTCTTAGAAAACATCCGTCTCAGTATGTACCCGAAGATGTGAATCAACAAAGGTTTAATCAAACGATTGCCAGTACTTTGCTATTACTTGGCTTCATTAGTTTTCAATTAAACTGGACTATTGCAGCTTACATCTTTACAATAATGGTGGCCTTAGCGGCGTTGATTGCCATTCTCGGGTTTTGTATTGGATGCTTTATCCATTTTCAATGGAATCAATATAAATATCGGAAATCACAAAGAGTTTAAAAGGTCAAAACATAACAGGCAAACGGTTAGACTGCGGCGTTATTCGCCGGCAGTCTGTTTTTTTCTCTACTATCCAGCACGGAATTAGCCACATTATCGTTTAGCAGCAGCATGAAATAAATAAAAAGATACACCATCAACCGCAAAATTTATATCTTGTGGAATGCCGAAAAAGCGCCTTGAGATTAAGAATCCCCAAGGCGCTTCAGATTGATAATGGCCATATGCTTCTAGTCCTTTAAAGTAGTCAGCAATCGTCTGGCATCGCCGTACGGCGTGCTGATGATTTCGTAGACCTTTACCGAAATCGGCGATTCTAGCGTGTCGACGGCACTGTCGAACATGACGCTCTGGTTGCCGCTTAACAATCGGTTATCACCCGCCAGTGCATACGTTTCGGAACCCAAGCGTTTGCCGTCCGGACCTTCCAGCTGGAACAACAATTTCGGGTTGTACGGATCGGCCAATACTTCATCCGTTGTTTGAATTTGAAGTCCCATCTCCAATTTATAGCTCCATGTATATGAGCTGGTAACCATATTTTTGTTTGCATAATTGGTAACATTATAGCTATCTATTTTCAGTTCATAAGGATAAAAGGAATAAATATTGCCAGTTTGACTGAACGTATTCATTGTTGCATGAACCTGGGCAATCGGCGTTTTGTAGATTGGCTGTCCTTGTTGAGCTTGCTGGCCTTGCTGTTCCAGTAAACGGAACGTGAATTGGTTAGCCTCCACAGATTTAGGAACGATGAAAGTGTAAGTGCTAACTGTGCCCATGCCCGGGAGCATATCCTTTACAGCGCTTGCGCTTAGCATCCCGTTATAGGTAATCCCTTTGTCAGAGACGATTTCTGCGCCTAGCTGAGGAACAGGAATTGTGCTGTCGCTTTTGTTCGTAAATTTGATCTTTGCCACGGCCGTTTTATAGCCTTGTCCGTCATTTTCAAACCAATCTAGTTCTTGCAGCGTTGTCTCTGTTTGTGGGTTTACCGCTTTACTTAATGAATCTATCGCAATGGGACTGCCCATTTGATATGGCGGCAAAGCGGCGCCGGTTTCCGCCGGACTTGGGACTCTAAATCCGATCCTGCCTGTATAGTATTGTAATGGCTCATTCGTCCCCTGCTTTAAGAAGCTATGCCCCGAAAGGATATAAAATGCGGTTAGTTGTGTATCCGGTTCCGTCGTGATTGCAAAATTGATGTATTTTTGCTCTCCGGGATTCAGCGTAATAGGGGATTGCTCAACTCTTTTTCCGATAAAGGAACTCCCTTCCGCTTTCCCGCTTAAAGTAAAATCAGGGACGATTTCCGCATTGTGCCCCGTGTTTTCCACTTTTATCTGTACGATATATGTCGGGGATTGTCCGGTAAACTGTTTGGACAAGTTAGATGCGGAATATTTCAAAGCAGAAGTCTCTCCAGGTACGGAAAAGGTGACTCCCCAATTTCCAAGCAACGCCGGGTCCTGGATGACTGCGTCCGATCCCCGCCACACGATCGTACCGATCGGAGCATCCGCCAGTAACGTCTCTTGCTTAGGGTACACTTCCTGATCGACATCAATCCAAAGCAGATTTGTCAGATTAAAATCAGTATTCTTATCAATTTCCGTCATATAGCTTAGCTCCACCGTACTCTGCGGATCAATAGAACGGGGATTGTCCGAGCTTGACTTCAATGTATAGACCGTTCCGTCGGAGGCTTTAACGCGAAGCTCGTAATCAGGTATACGAACCGTCGAGCCGGATGTATTGATTAACTTAATGGCAGCTCCGAATCGCCATCCGTTTGCCATTTTCTCCTGCAATACCCCTTTAACTTGAGCCTGTGTGCTGCTCGTCAAAGTATAGCTTGGCATATCAACGGTCGATAGCTCTGCAGCACCCGAAGGGTTAGCGGATACTTCATCCGTTCTATCTCTGGATACCGGGACGTACTGCTGCTTCGCTGCGTATGAAGAAGTGACCAGCAGCTCCCTGGTTGCCGCCGAGGTGCCCCCAAATGTGCCGTCGGCGCCATTTTCCACAAGCTTTAATTGATTGGCCAAAGCTGCATATCCTTTTGCCCAATCAGAAACCGTAGGATCACTTACGCCCTGGATGGCATCAGCCTCGGCTTCTTTATTTAGACCGCGGATCAAGAAAGCAGCAAGCTGCTCTTTGGTAACTTCTCCGGCAGGGTTGTATGAATGGGGACCGAAGCCATCAGTCAGATTGGCTTGTTTGAGCGCTTCAACGTATGGAAGTGCGTACCCGTTTGCCGGATCGTCCGCACTTAGGTCGTCAAAGCTGGATAATTTCAGCGATGTGTCCACAGGTAAGCCGAAGATCAAGGCTGCAACCTTCGCGAATTGCGCTCGGTTCATTTTATCTTTCAAGCCAAATGTCCGATCTCCAACTCCATCAAATATGCCGGCTGAAATCATAGCGTCGAATTTAACTTTCGAAGCGGCATCCAGATTTTGCAAATCTTCAAAGTCGGCAGAAGAATGAGAAAGATTAGCGCCTGCAGCGATGGATGAGAACATGGAAAACGCCAAAGCGCTAGTCAGTATTAAAGGCAAACTTTTCTTCATAAGGGTATTCCTCCCAAAAAAATCTTGATTTTTTTACCATTTACGGAACTTACAAAGCCTGCTGCCCGGACAAGGCCGGAGCTCCTGGGGAAACGGGCACCGGAGCATCCTCCGGAACCGGCTGCTTTTTCGGCTTTTTCTTTTCACGCAGCAGGAAAATTAACGGGATACATACGAAAGCCGGTACAGCAGAAACATAGAAGGTATCCGCTATCGACCGCACCATAGCCTCCTTCTGCATAATCCCGGTAAGGTAGGCAGCAGCCGTTCCGCTCGCGTTCGCCATATCCACACCGCCTTGGTAAATAAGACCCGAGAGCGACGACATGAACTGATTGCCGGCCTCGGAATCCACGGAAACATTTTCCGTAATCCTGTAATAATGGAAATATTGGCGGCTGCTCATAATCGTGGTCAGCACTGCGATTCCCATAGAGGCCATGACTTGACGGAAAACATTTGACAACGGCGAAGCGTCTTTGATTTGTTCTTTTGGAATATCGGCCATACCGACGGTAGAAATCGGCATCATACATAATCCAATCCCGATGCCCCTGATCGTGAGTACGACATTGATCCAGATATGGGATGTATCCGCTGTTAAAGCATGAAGATCAAGCGTAGTTACGCCGAGTATCGTCAGGCCGATTATGCCCAAAGGAACAATACCGATTTTCTCCACAAACTTACCGCTGATTGGCATCATCAGCGCCATTGCAACGGATTGGGGCAGCAGCAGGAGACCCGCATCCAATGCCGTCATGGACTGGACATTTTGCAAATAGATCGGCATGAGGAAAGTTCCTCCCATCATGGCCATCATAACCAGCCCCGAGATCAATACGCTGGCTGAGAATTTCAAGTCCTTGAATACATACAAGTTGAGCAGCGGCGGCCTCTTGGTAGTTAGCTCCACCCATAAAAGCAAAGCAAGGCTGACACCCGAAATAAAAAATAAAGTGAGAATATAAAACGATGTCCAGCCTTCGGTTTGTCCTTTACTCAAAGCTAACAGCAGCGTTCCGAAAAAAGTGACTGAAAAACAGGCGCCCCATATATCAAACTGCAGATCCTTCTGCTTGACGGTTTCCTTCAGAAAGAAAAAGCAGGCGATCGCCGCGATAATACCGACAGGCACGTTAAGCAAAAACAAGGTTCTCCAGCTGTAATACTGGATCAGATAGCCACCCAGGGTAGGTCCCAGAGCGGGAGCAACCATCGCCGCAACCCCCCATATCCCCATGGCCAATCCGATCTGGTGCCGAGGTACGATCGTGTAAATGACCGCCATGCCGACAGGCATAATAAATCCCCCTGTTAAGCCTTGAAAGATACGGAAAGCTATCAGACTGGAATCGCTCCAGGCCAGACCGCACAGCAGAGAGCCAATCGTAAAACCAATGACCGATAAAATTAATACCCGTTTGCTGCCAAAACGTGCGGATACAAAGCCGCTGGCCGGAATAACGACGGCGGAAGCCAGCATAAACCCCGTCACAACCCACTGGATCGTTGAAGTCGGCACGCCGAACACCGTTGAAAGCTTAGGAAGTGCGACATTCACTAAGCTGCTGCTCAGAACGGATACAAAGGTACCCAAAATAATCGCTACCAAAGGGAGCCAAAAGCTCGCTTCTTTTTCCTCTAATGGAGCGCCCGTTGAAGTTTGCGAATCATTAGACACACTCTCGGCCCCCTATTCGACTTTCACCGTGCTGCCGTCCGTTATCGCATCTGTCGGGTTGATGATCAATTGCTGGCCCGCCTTCACATTTGTACCGTCTTTCAAATAGACCCAATCCTGGTTTTTCTCTTCAAGCGTTATCTCGACAGCTTTAGCCGTATTGTTCTCGACGATATAAATCAACGTCTTGTTTTCTTTTTTAACTATCGCTGATTTGGGGATTTCCATACGGCTTTGCCCGGCGTCCTTCAAATGAATCTCAACGGTCATACCGGCCAACAATTGGCCGTCCAAATTGTCAACCTTCACTTTTACCGGAAATGTGCTGGTGTTGGTGTTGGATACCGGGCTGACAAAATCCACTTTCCCGGGGAAAATTTTATCGGGCAGGTTGCTCACTTTTACATCAACTTCCGCACCGCTTGTCATCTTGCCGATCAGTGTATCCGGAACGCTCAGCTCAACCTGCACCTGATCCATCTTGACCAGATTGAGCAGCGTTACGCCTGGCTGCGCCATTTCACCCGGCTGTATGCTCCGCTTGACAATGATGCCGTCCATAGGCGCCGTAATCGTGGCATTCGTCAAGGCACTGTGAGCCAGCTCCAAACCGGCGCTCAATCTGCTCACTTCAGCCTGCAGAGCTTCCACCGTGCTGTCGGTCGCTCCGCTGCGGGCAAGATCAAGCTTTGATTGGGAAGCCGATACTTGCGCCGCCGCCGCTTGCTGCTGGGCCTGCACCTGCTCGTATGCGGACCGGGCTTTTTCATATTCAAAGGTGCCTCTGTCCAGATCTTCTTTGGTTACGGTATTCGTATTGTCATACATATTGCGAAGCCGGTTATAGTTCTTTTGCGCAAGATCAAAAGCCGATTTGGCTGTATCCACGGCCGCCTTCGCCTGATTGTTGGCTGCCTCGGCGCTGTGCACCGCGCTTTGCAGTCCTTGAATTTCCTGGCTTCTTGCCCCCGCCTGCGTATCGGCCAGCTTGGCCCGAGCGGCAATAACGCTGGACTCGGCCTGCTTCACCTGCTGCTCCAAATCATCGGTCTCCAGTTGGATGAGCACATCGCCTTTTTTCACGACCGAGCCTTCATTGACTTTAACCTCCGCCACTTTACCGGCCGATTTGGCGACGACCTTGTTCTCCTGATCAGGAATGATCTTGCCGCTAAGGGCAGACTGTCCGGTTTGCCCCAGTTTGATAACCTTGACCGGGAGCGCCTGTGCGGAATTGGCTTTCGAAGTCGGGGTACCCCCGCATCCAGGCAAAATAACTGCGGTGCATAAGGAAAGGATCAAAGGGATCCATGTTAGCTGTTTTTTTCTCATGGCTGTTATGTCCTCACCCTTTCATGTGAATTTTGACAACCGTGCTCATACCCGGCGACAGATCGAGCCCCTGCTGATCGTCAATCGATATTTTAATAGGAATGCGCTGTGTTATTTTGGTGAAGTTACCACTCGTGTTCGTTGCCGGCAGCAGTGAAAAGGTTGAAGCCGTCGCTTGACCGATTTCCTCGACTTTCCCATATAAGGTTACTCCCGGGAGCATATCCGCCGTAAATTCCACCGTCTGTCCCACTTGCACCCGGTGAATGTCACCTTCTTCGATATTAGCGGAAATGTAAAGATCCTTCTTATTGACGACCAAGGCGATCGTTTGTCCTGGAGATACGACTTCGCCCGTTCTTGCCATCGTTTTAAGAACCGTGCCCTCGATCGGCGAGCGCAAGGAAGCCTGATCCAATACACTGGTGGTAAGATTGGTGCTATCCTGCTGGCCCACGATTTGGTCCGCTAAAACCCTATCTCCCTCGGACACCTGCAGCGAGATCAATTTTCCGGAAATACGGGGCATCACTCGATAAATATCGCCGGCAACTCTCGCATCCTCCGTTTTAATAAAATAATGTTGTTGATACCAGAATGAAAATCCTCCACCAAGGCCGACCAATACGGCGATAGCAAGAACTATATACAGGACTTGTTTCTTTTTCATGATTTTTCCTCTGCCTTCTTTTCTAAGTATGTAGTCAACAGATCCAGCGACCGAACTACGTTATCCAGTTCATCGGCGGTAAGGTCTGAAAAAAGATTTTCATAGAAGCTCTCCTGAATAAAATGGAGTTTTTCCCTTAACGCTTCGATCTTTTTGGGGTTTTTATGAATCCATACGATACGCCGGTCGGATTCGTCGCGCACCCTTTCCAACCACCCATCTCTCTCCAAACGGTCGATTATGCCGGAAACGGTGCTGTACGAAAGCTGCATGTTTTCGGAAATCTGCCCGATCGTTTTGCGTTCGGAATGTAACTGCCCGAGCATCGTAATCTGAGGTGTGGTAAGACCCAGCTCCTTTAAATCCTTGTTCATAGTGTTGGCGAATATTTTTGTCAATTTTCGTATGGAATGACCGATTTGCATGGCAAGACTCATTCTTGAGAAAACCTCCTATCATTTCGCAGACGAAATATTTCTATGCGAAATGATATCATGATTTTGGAGATTTGAATAGTTATTTTAATTTTTCTTAAGAAACAACCCCATATCATTCAAAGAAAAGACAAAGTTTTTCTGTTCTGCCTCGCGCTCGCGTGGGAAAACGGGACCGCCGAACTTGCATTGCATATGCCCCGGGCCAGATGATTCTTGACACGACAAAAGAGGCCCGAAGGCCTCTCCTCATTCATTAAACCTGCGAACCATCTCCACATGCAGCTTCGCCCCGTACGACAATACCCGTTCGTCGAGATCGAATGAAGGATGATGCAGCGGATGGACAATGCCTCGCGCTTCGTTGCGGATCCCGATCAGCGCCATGGCGCCCGGTACCCGCTTCGCATATAGGGCGAAGTCTTCGCCCGCCAGACTGGGCTCCTCCAGCAAGACCGCCCGGGCCTCGCCCAAGACGTCGGCTCCGGCCTGCAGCGCAAGCCGGACGGCCTCAACGTCGTTGAGGAGCGCCGTGCCGATCCGGAAGCTGGATTCACTGCTTCCGCCGTAAGCCGCGGCGATCGCCTGCGACCGCCTCTCGACGGCCAGCCGGATCTTCTCGACAGTCGCGGGCTCGAATGCGCGGAAGGTGCCCGCCACCTCGCAGCGATCCGGCGTGGCGTTAATGACGGTTCCGCCCTGAACAGTACCAAAGCCGAGCACGGCCGGCCCGAGCGGATTCAGCGCCGTCCCCATGAACGCCTTCATCTCGACGATCCACTGCGCCGCCATCGTAACGGTGTCCACGCCCAAATGCGGCGTGCTGTGGTGGCTGGGCATACCATGGAACACGACGCGGAAATGCGTGGACGCGGCCATTACGTACTTACGGTGCAGCCCGACGGTGCCGATCGGCAGGTCCGGCCATACGTGGAGGGCAAAGCAGCGCTCGACCCCGTCCAGAATGCCGTCCTCGATCATATCGGCGCCGCCGCTGCGTAGTACTCCGTCCCCCGGACTGGGCTTAGCGCCCTCTTCCGCAGGCTGAAACACTAGCTTGACGGTGCCTGGCACGTCTCCCCGAAACCGGCTTAGCGCCTTAGCGGCGCCTAGCAGCATCGTCGTATGTGCGTCATGGCCGCAAGCATGCATATGTCCTTCATGCAGCGACTTGTAAGGTGACTCGTTCTGCTCCATGATCGGCAGAGCGTCCATATCCGCGCGAAGCAGCACGGTCCGTCCGGCTTTCCCGCCCCTCAGAATACCGACTACGCCCATCCCGAAAAACTTGCCCACGTTCCGCCGCACCTCGAAGCCCCACTGCTCCAGCAGCTCGGCCACCTTGGCCGACGTTCTCGGCACGTCGTACATGACCTCCGGGTGGCGGTGAAAGTCGCGCCTGAGCTCAATCAGCTCGTCTTGAAGCGAATCGATGTAGGCCGCTATTTGCTTCGCCTCCATGTCAGCCTCCAACGGTTACCACGCGGGATCGTGACACGCCACGAAATGCCCTGCGCCTACTTCCCGAAACGGCCGTATTTCGCCGGCTACGATGCTTTGGATTTCGCGGAGGATCGCCGCTTTCTCCGTTTCAAGCACCTGGCTTCTTTGCTGCTTCAGATAGCGCAGCAGCCCTTTCTTGGCTTCATCGTCAAGCGCCGAAATCGCTTTGCCGCGCCCGTCGTATTCGGGATGCTCGTTCCAGAACGTCTCCTTCCACTCATTGAGCAGCTCCGTAATGGAATCGGGACGTTCGATGAATACGCCGAGTTCCTCGCCGGCCCGGTTGAAGAACACATAGGTCGGAATATGGCTGCGACTGTCGCTGTGCGGGTATGCTGCCGCGATGTCGGTATTGTCCGGATCGCGATTCAGCACACGGACTTTGAGCTTCCCGGTCTCCTGCTCAATCTTGCCGAACAGCGGGAGGTTGGCGACGACGTCGCCGCACCAGTCGTGGGCAAGCACCAGCACATCGATCGGCTCCTCCAGACCTGTAAAGAAAGCCAGATCCTGTTCACTCAATTGGTACGCGTCGAAATTAGACTCTAATGTTTGCTTGTTCACCTCGGCCTGCTCAATAAACTGCTTCACCGAAACGGCTTCCCGAAATGCGCGCTCACGGCGCTCCGTCGTAATGCTCATTAGTTAGACCCTCCTACTTAATACTTGTTTGGTATAACGGTTTACAGGTGCCTTCAGCCCCAAATTGCCGCGCAGCGTATCGTGCTCATACTCCATCCGGAACAGGCCGCGCTGCTGCAGGATCGGCACTACCAGATCGATAAAATCGGCCAACCCGTGCGGAACGACGGTGCGGATCATAAAGCCTCCTCGAACCATTGCTGCAGCAGGTCGGCCACCTTCTCCGGCGTTCCGACGAATTCGCCGCGCGGCGTAGACGCCCGAAGCGCCACCTGTCGCAGCGTCAAGCCCTGCTCGCGCGCTTCCCGCTTAATTTTATCCGTCGTACTGCGGAAGCTGTTGCTGCCGAAATCTCCGAGATCCGGAAACGGTTCGTCTAACGGAAATTGCGAGAAATCGAAATGCTCGAAGTAGCGCCCCAAATAGTCGAGCGCGCTCTCAATCGTAACGAGCTCCGCTATCTCCCGGTATTTCCTCTCGGCCTCCTCCTCCGTACGGCCTACGATCGGACCGATGCTCGGAAAAATAAGAATATCTTCAGTGGATCGACCGTACCCGGTCGCTCTCAATTTGACGTCGCGGTAAAACCGTTTTGCCTCCTCCAACGTTTCCGGAGACGTATAGACGGCATCTGCTGATTTGGCCGCCAAGTCCTTGCCCGGTATGTAAATGACCCTTCTCCAGCTGCTGCGCCTCGAACAAGGCAGGGTTCACAATTTTCCTCAAGAGATACATCGTACCATCCCCGTTGCCGGGATCAAACGAATGGATGCGTTCGTACCCCCTTCTCTCGTACATCGGCAGGAGCCACGGATGCTTCTCCGCTGTCCCCAGTGTGAGCGCCGGTGCGCCAAGCTTATAGCGGATGATGGCTTCCTCCATCCAGGTCAGCATCTTGGAGCCGATGCCTTTGCCCTGATAGGCCGGGTCTACCGCAAACCATTTCACGAACGGCAGGTCTGTCGTCCACCTCAGCTGATCGCTCTTTGACAGCGTGATGGTTGCCGCGATTGCACCATCCACCTCAAGCACATAGCATTCGTTGTTCGTAATATTTTCCTTGATCAGCGCCAAATCCGCATTCGCCGCGGGCCAATGCAGCTCCAGCTCGCGAATGGTGACATATGCTTCGTACGTAACGTACAACAACCTCTCCGCATCCTCAATCGTAGCCAAACGATACACTTCGCTCATAGCTTTCACCTCTAACGCATTATTGGTTCAATAATTCCTATTGGTTTAGTCGGTATTTATAAAATAACTTTACCACCGTATACGCCGACTCACAAATAGAGTTTTTCTATGCGACCATTAGAAAAGACTATATCAATCTCATAAATTAAGGAAGACAGCCCACACAACTCGTGTCCTGTGAACAGAACGAACGCCGGCGGCGGCGTCTCACTTGGCACCCTCGAGCAATTTGACATCGAGACGGTCCATTTGCTACCACGACAGCATGTTCAGCGGCAACGTCAACGAGCGAATTGCCGATCTGACTCACGGGTAACGCCAAAGAGCCGCCAAACGGCGGCTCTTCAGTCATACCTGCAATACCGTTGCCTTATCCCTGCGAAACAGCCTGCTTGCGCCTTTCCTTCGTGTACCGGTTCTCAGGAAACGGAATGCCGAGGTTGCCACGCAGCGTATGGGCTTCGTACTCTTCACGGAACAGCCCGCGCTCCTGTAGAATCGGCACAACGTAATCGACAAAATCCTCCAGCCCGCCCGGCGTTGCCGCACCGACGATAAAGCCGTCGGCGGCGCCAGCTTCGAACCAGGCCTGCAGCTTGTCGGCTACCGCTTCCGGCGTGCCGAGCATCGTCGGCTTCGGGGTTGCTGCGCGTAGCGCTACTTGGCGCAGCGTCAGCCCCTCCTCCTTGGCAGTCCGCTTCATTTTGTCGGTAGCACTCTGGAAGCTGTTCTTACCTAGATCGCCCAGATTCGGGAACGGCTCGTCAAGCGGATACTGCGAGAAATCGTGATGCTCATAGAAACGACCCAGGAAATCGAGCGCCTTTTCGATCGAGACGAGATTGGCAATTTCCTCGTATTTGCGCTCCGCTTCCTCGTGCGTACGGCCGATGATCGGTCCGATGCCTGGCATAATGACAATCTCGTCGGGATTGCGGCCCAGCGCTTTCGCACGGCCCTTTACGTCGTTGTAATACTGTCTGCCTTCCTCGATCGTCTCCTGGTTGGTGAAGATAGCGTTCGCCACCTTTGCCGCAAAGCTCTTCCCGTCCTCCGACGCGCCCGCCTGGAATATGACCGGCTGCCCCTGCTTGGAGCGCGCGATGTTCAGCGGTCCCTTGACGGAGAAATACGTGCCCTTATGGTTCAAAGTGTGCATCTTGGACGGATCAAAGAATACGCCGGACGCTTTGTCGCGCACGAAGGCGTCATCCTCCCATGAATCCCACAGCCCGGTCGTCACCTCGAGATATTCGTTTGCGATTTTGTAGCGTTCGGGATGAGACGGATGCTGCTGCTCGGTTTTGCCGAAGTTCAGTGCGGAGCCTTCCAGCGGCGAGGTTACGATGTTCCAGCCGGCTCTGCCGCCGCTGATCATATCCAAGGACGCAAACTGACGTGCGACCGTAAACGGCTCGCTGTAGGAGGTGGAAAGCGTGCCCACCAGCCCGATCTTAGAGCTTACCCCGGCAAGCGCGCTCAGGATAGTCAACGGTTCGAACCGATTCAAGAAGTGCGGAATCGACTTTTCGGTAATGTACAAGCCGTCGGCGATAAACACGAAATCGAATTTTCCAGCCTCCGCCTTCTGCGTCCAATGCTTATAAAGTTCGAAATTCACACTCGCATCGGTGATCGCATCCGGATGTCTCCAGCCGGAGATATTGCCTCCTACTCCGTGCAGGATGGCGCCCAGCTTGATTTGTCTCTTTTTGCCCATTGTCTCTCCTCCCCCGCATTTAAGCCACGCTAGCGATAATGGCGGCTTTAATGCGCTCGATTTGACATACGTAGTTATGCATATGTTTGATAAGCCCTGCACAGAAGCCTCGATCGTGACCCGTACGTCCTTCCAGTTAATGCCGCTCCGCTGCCAATCGTCGGCGCTCAAGCGCTGAAGAAACACCCCATTGTACGTTAATATCGCATAAAATAAGGCCAATACGTCGCGCGCAGCACGTTCATTCGCCTTCGAGCGGCTCACCCACAGGTCTTGATCGAACGGCGGCAGCGCTTGGGTTCGTTTCAATTAGGATTTTGCGGATGCGAAAGGAGAAACGCAGCTGTGGTCGGCCAGATGCGACAGCACCTCCGTCACGCTCCATTTGTACGGAAGCCGGTTTCTGTACCAGCTGATCGGCGTCCAATCCCCAATTGGCCAGCTTGAGCTGACCATAGGTTTGCCCGAAGGCCTGCAAAGTCAAAGCGCGTGGAGGACACGTTGATTCCTCCTAATATGTCTGCTGTATACCGGCCTTTGGGGATTCGAAGCGGCTTAGCGCAAACATGTCGATATCGACGTCCGGCTTCCTCCGCTCAATTAAATCGGCAAGAATCGCCCCGACGGCGCTTGAAAATTTAAATCCGTGGCCGGAAAAGCCTCCCGCCAACAGCACGTTCGAATGAGCCGGATGCCGATCGATAATGAAATGCTCGTCGGGTGTAAGCTCGTACTTGCACACCGTGCCCCGCAGCAGCGCCCCCGCCGCTAACGGCATGAACGTCTCCAGCGTGCGCCGCAGATCGCCCTCGTCCTCCTTGTAGCCGCCGAACGGCTCCATCGGCTCGCCGGGATGCCAGGGAACGCCGCCGTCATGGCGGCCGATCTTGACGCCCGCCCCGTCGATGCTCGGAAAGCCGTAATAGCCGCCGTTGTCCGTCCCCAGGGTAAAACCGGGAAACGCACCAGCATCGAACAGACCCGGCTCGGAGCGAAACCAGCCGACCGTTTTGCGCACGGCACGGATCGGAAGCGTGACGTACGACTGCAGCGACTCAAACCAGGCGCCGACGCTGACGATCGCTTGTTCGGCTTGAAATACGCCGGCGCGCGTCTGGACGTGGACGACTCCGCCCTCGGTCCAAATGTGCTGGACCGGCGTATATGGCAGGAGCATCGCCCCTTCGTTGAGCGCCAGCTGGCGATAAGCCGATACGCTCCGTTCGCTGTGCAAATACCCGGCATCCGGCTCGTACATGCCTGCGTAGGTTTCCGGCAGTCGCAGTCCGGGCCATCGCTTGCGAATTTCTACCGAATCGAGCATTTCGACCCGGACGCCTAGGCTCGCCGCATCGTCCATCCGGCTGCGGAACGCCGCGTCACCCTCGGACATGTTGAGCACGCCGGAGCGCACCAGCAGCCGGCAGCCGATCGCCGCCTCCAGTTCCTGCCAAAGGCGATCCGCTTTCAACGCTAGCGCGACATACGACGGCCCTCCGCTGTAGGCGTGCCGGATAAGCCGTGGCTCGTCGTGATGGCTGCCGTGCGTGTGAGGGGGATCGAACGAGTCGATCAGCAGCGTGCTCATCCCCCGCTTCGCGAGATGAAAACCTGCGCTCATGCCCATCGAGCCGGCTCCGACGACAATGACGTCATACATGTTGCCACTCATTATTTGTCGCCTCCTTGTTACTGCGCCGAAGCGAATCGCGCCAGCTCCGCTTCCGCCAGCTCGGCAAAGAAGGAAGCACTCAGCGGCAGCGCGCGTTCATCGACGTCGAACGCCGGATGATGCCATTCCTGCGGTCCGGACGTCCCTACAAAGGCGAAGAAGCCCGGGATTTGTTTCTGATAAAATGCGAAGTCTTCGCCTGCCGGCGAGGGCCTCGGCGACACGACCTCTAACCCCAGCCCCTCGGCTGCGCGCTTCGCCGCTTCGGCCAGCTGCGCATCGTTGTTCACCGGCGGCGGACCTTGTATCCAGCGCAGTGTCGCCTTGACGCCGCATGCGGCGGCCACACCGTCGACGACCTCACGGAACCGTTCGAGCACGCGGGCTCGAACCGCTTCGTCGAACGTCCGCACGGTCCCATCGAGCACCGCCTTCTCCGGGATAACGTTCCACGCCGTCCCGCTGTGGATTCGGGTGACGCTAACAACCGCGCTGTCGAGAGCGCTGACGCTGCGGCTGACGATCGACTGCAGCGCCGTCACCAAATGCGCCGCCGCCACAATCGGGTCGATGCCGGCCTCCGGCACCGCCGCATGCGAGCCGAGCCCTTCGAGCTCGACCGCAAAGCCGTCGGCGGCGGCCATGAGCGGCCCCTGCTTAATGCCGATCGTGCCGACTGGCAGGTCGGGCTTATTGTGCATGCCATAAATCGCGCTCACGCCCTCCAATGCCCCGCTTTGCAGCACTTTCCCTGCGCCTTGCGCCTTCTCTTCGGCCGGCTGAAAGACGAATCGCACGGTCCCCTGCAGCCCGCGCTCCCGTTCCTTCAGCAGCAGCGCTGCGCCGATAATCGCAGCAGTGTGAAAATCGTGGCCGCAAGCATGCATCTTCCCGGGCACGGTTGAGGCGAAGGGCAGGCCCGTTTCCTCTTGGACAGGAAGCGCATCGATGTCGGCACGCAGCGCAACCACAGGACCGCCGCGCAGACCGCCGACTTCGGCAATCAGCCCGGTTTTGAGCGGATATTCGGAGGCGATGCGAATGCCCGCTTCCTCCAGCCGCTCACGAATATAGGCCGTCGTCTCCACCTCCTCGTGCGACAACTCCGGGTGCTGATGCAGATGGCGGCGAATGTCGACAAGCCGCTGTCCGAGCCTCCCGGCCATTACAAGCGTACCGCTGTCGTCTGCGCCCATCCTGCTACCCCCTTTTCCTCCGCGAACGCTTCTTTCAATAACGTGTGCGAGCGTTTGCGCTGCTCGAAATCCTTCACATGAGTGGTTACGACTATAAATTCCTCAACGCCGTAGCTGCGCTGCAGCTCGAGCAATTTATCCTTTACCGAATCTTTAGTGCCTCTTGTAATTTGCGCTTCCTGCTGCTCGATCTTGTACTCCTCATTGGACTGACGCCCGTACTCCTCGGCTTGTTCAATCGTACCGACGGTCAGCGTCTTGCCGCTTGCCAAATGAATTTTGAACAGCTTGTATTCGCCTGCCAACTCCTGCGCCTCTTCCTCCGAGTCGGCGACGATCACCGACAACGCCAGAATCGGCTGCGGAGCATGCCTGTACTTCGCCTGGAAACGGCTCTTGTACGTTTCGAAAGCGGCATGCGCCGTCTCCTCGTCGCTGTTGATAAACAACGCAAACACGTACGGCAGCCCGGACTCCGCCGCGATTTCCGCACTCGAAACGCTCGTGCCGAGCACGAAGATGTCTGCAGGCTGCTCGGCAATCGGTACCGTCTGCAGCCCTGCAAGCGGATGCCCCTCCTCAAGCTTGTTATGAACGAATTGCTGCAGCTCCTTCAGCTTCTCGGACAACGACGGCGCCTCGCCGAGGCCGTGCTGCAGCGCCCGCGTCGAACGGGGAAGCCCGCCCGGCGCGCGGCCAACGCCCAGATCGACGCGGCCAGGCGCAAGCGATGCCAGCACGTTGAAGTTCTCCGCCACTTTGTAGGGGCTGTAATGCTGCAGCATCACGCCGCCCGAGCCGATGCGGATGGTCTCGGTCTTCGCCAGCAGATGGGCGATCAGCACCTCCGGCGAAGAGCCTGCGACACGCTCGGAATCGTGATGCTCGGACACCCAGAAGCGCTCGTAGCCGAGCCGCTCCGCCAGCTGCGCCAGCTCGATCGTGTGCTGCAGCGCTTCGGTCGCCGTTTCTCCCGGAAATACCGGAGTTTGATCTAAAATGCTCAGCCTGATTGCCATCGTGTTTGCACTCCTGTCCTCTATTATATAATCCCGATCCGTTAAATCGAATAAGTGAATTCCGGCGTAATCCGCTTCAGGAACTGCTTCGTGCGCTCCTCCTTCGGGGAGCCGAACAGCTCCTGCGGCTTGCCCTCCTCGACAATGACCCCGCCGTCCATGAACACGACGTGATTGGAGACATCGCGGGCAAAGCCCATTTCGTGCGTGACGACGATCATCGTGATGCCTTCTTTGGCAATCTTGCGGATGACCTCAAGCACCTCGCCGACCAGCTCCGGGTCTAAAGCCGACGTCGGCTCGTCGAACAAAATCACTTCCGGCTCCAGCGCCAGCGCTCTGGCGATGCCGACCCGCTGCTGCTGGCCGCCCGAAAGCTCGCTCGGATAAGAGTCCAGCTTGCTGCCGAGGCCGACCTTCTCCAGCACCCGGATGCTGCGCTCCCGCGCCTCCTCCTTCGGCAGCTTCTGAACGACGACAAGGCCTTCCATTACATTTTCCAGTGCGGTCTTATGCTTGAACAGATTATAATGTTGGAACACCATGGCCGTCTTCCGGCGGAGCGAATGAATGTCCTTCTTGCCGGCGCGCTTGCAGTCGACCGTGATGTCGCCGATCGTGATCGTTCCTTCGCCTGCCCTTTCCAAATAGTTGATGCACCGTAACAGCGTCGTCTTGCCCGAGCCGCTAGGCCCGAGGATCACGACGACCTCGCCGGTGCCGACCGTCAGGTCGATGCCTTTAAGCACCTGCGTGCGGCCGAAACTCTTCGTAATTCGACTCAGTTTGATCATGCTACACCACCTCGGTTATACAGGTTAATCCTCTTCTCGATCAGGGCCGTCAATCGCTCGATGGCGATTGTCAGAACCCAGAAAATAACGGCTGCGGCGATATAGGCTTCGAAAAATTTCCAGTTCGTCGTCGCCACGATTTGCGCCTTCGCATTAATGTCTACGACGGATACCGTGAACGCGAGCGTTGAGCCATGAAGCATACCGATGACCGAATTGGACAAATTGGGCAGGCTCACCGCCAGCGCCTGCGGGAATACGATCCGGCGCAGCGCCTGGAACGTCGTCATTCCGATCGAATAGGCGGCCTCCGTCTGTCCGCGGTTCACTGCGAGCAGCCCGGAACGCACCACTTCGGACATGTATGCGCCCGCAGTGATCGAGAACGAAATGAAGGCGAACCCGATCATCGGGATCGACGTCGAACGGAAGCTCCAGCCGAATTGGGCTGCCAGCCCGTCAACAATCAGTGGGAGCCCGAAATAAATGAGCAGCAAGTGCGTCAGCATCGGCGTACCGCGAATGAACGTCACATACGAGACCGCGAACGGATAAAGCGCCGGCACACGGTATATGCGGATCAATGCGACGATGACGCCGATGACGAAGCCGGCCGTTACCGACACCGCGGTAATGACCAGGGTCGTCGGAAGCGCCGACAGCAATAGCTTCAGCGATTCCCATATAAATGCCGGATCGAGCTTCATGCGCCGGTCCCTCCTTTACCGAAGCCGAGCCGCGTCGCCAGTCCCCGGTACGAGAACACGGCGCCGCGCTGCCGTTTCACGCTATCCGTGATACTATGCTCGTGCCTCATCAATCTGCGCTCTAGCCGAACGAACAGCTTTTCCAGCGTCATGCTGATGACGAAGTACACGCCCGCCAAGGAAATGTAAGTTTCGATAAAATGCTGCGTGGCCGCGCCGAGCGTCTCCGCCTTCCCCGTCAGCTCCATAACACCGAGCGAGAACGCCAATGACGTGTCCTTCAGGTTGGCGATGACGATGTTCGCGAACACCGGTACGGATACGGCCAGCGCCTGCGGCAGCACGATGCGTGAGAAAGCCTGATAGCCGGTCATGCCGACTGAGTAAGCGGCCTCCACCTGCCCGCGATCGACCGCCGTAACGGCCGCTCGGATCGCTTCGGAAATGAAGGCGCCGCTGTTCAGCGCATACGCCAGGATGACGAACAGCAGCACCGGAGCCCTCGAAACGTCGACCTGCAGGTATTTGAGTACTTCCGGCAGCCCGTAATAGATCAGAAACAGTTGAATCAAAATCGGAGTCCCGCGAAAAAACGATACGTACACCTGAGAAAGCCGCTGCAGCACCGGCACCTTGTAAAGCCTGGGCAAAGCGATCAGGAAGCCGATCACCACGCCCAGCACAATCGATGCGGCAACGATAAACAGGGTGGTGCCCAAGCACGACAGCAGTTTAGGTATAAACTGGTACACGTAAGTGATATCGAAGCTTGCGCCCATATCGCGATCTCACCTTTCATATAAACTCATACTCAAATCCTTAAGTCCCGTTCCTATTCCTTCTTCGTGTAGTCTCCGCCCAGCCACTGCGTGCTTAGCTTGGAGAGCGTTCCATCAGCCTTAAGCTGCTTCAGCACATCGTCGATTTTGTCGGCCAGATCCTGTTCGTCTTTGTCGTCCTTGCGGAATACGAACAGTACTTCAGACGTTACGAGCGGCGCCCCTGTCGTCTTAAGCTTGCCCTGCGGGTCGATGAGCGGCAGCATGAAATCGGAGCCGAGCGACGCTTCAGCGCGGCCGGATGTCAGCTGGCTGACCGTATCGTTGGCGCCGCCGTTGTGATAGACGATGTTGATCGCATTGTTGTGCGATTTATTATAGTTCTCGAGAATTTGCGCCTCGGCGCTGGTTGCCGTCGTCAATACTTTCTTGCCTTTCAGATCGTCAAGCGTTTGGATGCTGTTGTTATCCTTGGGGACGATGATTTTCGTCTTCCAGAACGTGTACGGCTCCTTATTGAACAAATATTTTTGCTCGCGCTCCGGATTTTTCTCCATTTCATGAGCGACGAAATCGATCTTCTTGGTTTCCAGGCTGAGCAAGAGGTTAGTGAAGTCCATCGTTTGGAACTCGAATTCGTAATCCGGCAGGCGATTGTCTATTTCTCTGACAAGCTCGACGTCGAAACCGGTCAGCTTGCCGTTTGCGTCGATGAAGCAAATGTTCGGGAACTTCGTCCCCGTACCGACGATGATTTTCTTTGCAGCCGGGGCAGCAGTTGCGGCTTGATCCGCTGCAGGCGCCGATGCTTGCTTGGAATCTCCAGCTGTGCCGCAGCCTGCGATCGTAACGGCTAATAGGATAAGGAATGAGTACAGCGTCAAAGATTTTTTCATTTTCATAGCGACCTCCACTTTTTTATTTAAATTTATTATTCCTATTGGTTTAATGCGAATTATAAGAGATTGATACTACTTTAGCATGAATAGTACTCATTGAGTTATAGAGTTCTTCTATAGATGCATCAAACAAATCGATTTGAAAGCAAATAGTGCACAACCTGCGATTGCTCTCCGTTTAAGCTGATGATGTTGGTCTGCAGCGAGACGCCGCTCACTTCCTCCACCTCGATCGGGTACAGCAGCTTTTCCTCCACCTCTTTGCGTACGCACAGCCCGGGCAGAAAGCAAATGCCGGCCCGATTGAGAACGAGCTTCTTCGCCATCTCCGCATTATCGGTCTGGATGTCGATGTCGGGCGGTTTGTCGAGGCTCTGAAACACCTGGTGAATGCGCAGCCAGTCGAGCGCGCCGCATTCGAAAAAGACGAACGGCTGATCGACAATCTCTCCCAGCGACACCGGCTGCCGATCGATAAACGGATGGCCCGCATAGGCGTACAAACGGATCGGATCCTCGAAAAACTTGAACGACTGCAAATTGGGGTGACTTACGTTGCGGACGAAGCCGATGTCGAACTCGCGACCGAGCACCTTGGTCATAATGTCTTCGGTGACGGAGGTCGTAATTTTAAACTTAATGTCCGGGTATTGCTCCTTCAGCTTCGGCAACAACTCGGGGATGATGTAGTTGGAGGCGGACACAGTACAGCCAATGCGAAGCTCGTTCGGAATCGAACTCTGCTTCTGAATTTGCTGCTTGCCCTTCTGATACACCTGAAGCAATTGCTGCGCGTACGGCAGAAACTGCCTTCCCTTCTCCGATAATTGCACCTGTTTGCCAAGCCGTTCGAACAGCCGGCAGTCCAGCTCACGCTCCAGCGATTGAATTCTCGCCGTCACCGACGGCTGCGACAAGAACAGCACTTCAGCCGCCTTGTTGAAGCTGCCGTAATGAAATACGTAGACGAAAGCTTCGATGTTTTCAATGTTCATACGCATTCCCCTAATCGACATAGTATGGCAAACTGAAAAAAAACAAAAAGAGACCTTCATGTCCAATTCGTAATCGATTGAAAGTGGTAAAAGGTCTCCGGTCATCCGGTCGACGTACGCCAGGAGGTAATTTCTGTTTTTTTCTACTTTACTCATTTAATCATACTATGTCAATCGGAATTTAAGAATTAAATAATCCGGTTGTATGTAACGACTGCAGCCAAGGGGATACGCGGAGATCCAAACGGAAGCTCTTGACCAACGTCTCGCCGTTCATCATATCCTTCTCGTACGCACGCTCGAAGCCCAGGCGCTCATACAGCCTCACCGCCGAAGCCATCATATCCGAGGTGTGCAAATATAAATATGAAGCGCCCATTATCAGCGCCCGGCGCGCGCCTTCTTTGATCAGCGCCGAAGCCACGCCCTTCCCTCTTGCCCGAGGAGAGACGGACAGCAGCCGAATGATCGGGTCTTCGATTCCGAGCTGCGGCAGTCCGTATGCTTTGTCCGAAGAGACGAACAAGAGCACGCTGCCGACGATTTCTCCGTCCCACTCCGCTACGATCCGGGCTGTTGGGCCGTCGCCGTACACGGAGTTGCGTATCGATTCCCGATACAGCTCCCATTTGTCCGGAGACATGACCTCCGCATATTGCTCATAGGCCTCCAACGACACTGCTTGAATCGCTTCGCGATCGCCGTCCAACGCGTCGCGGATGCGCAGTCCACGCACTTGCTCCATGAGATAAACACCACCATTCTTTTAAAATCCGATTGGATAAGTAGGAATATAGATTTACATTTACTGTATCATCATCATTCTTCTCAGTCTAATAGAGTTTCTCTATACATTCATTGAAAATTTATGATCCGGTAATCCCCATGACGATAGTCGCATCAATCTCTAACACCACCTCTTTAAAAAGTTCCTTCAATGTGTTCTTCAGAGATGCAGGAAGGTTTCTTATGTCTAGTTTAGTTCATTTTCCAACATCTTTAACACATAATTTATGGTACAATAAAGATCAATCAACATTACTATGGTAAATGGTAAGGAGGCATTAATTATGATACCAAAAGGGAGATTATATACATCAAATCCTGCGGGTTTAAAGAAAATAAATTTCGATGCCGATATTCTACTTATTACCAGAGCAGGTGTTAACATTCCAGGCACGGAAACTGTGAGAGATTTATCACCATCTGTTGATCTTTTTCAAACTTTTCTTAATTCGTGGAAAAATCGCCCAGGTCCCGAATGGTGGCCACAATATGAGGAACGTTTTTTAATAGAACTAAAATCAAATTTGAAAATAAATGCCCTAAGAGATGTATATAAAAGATTACTTCGAGGTAAACACGTTGTTTTGGTTTGCTTCTGTCATGATCATCGTTACTGTCACAGAAGATTAGTTGGGGAATTCTTCAATAATTATGGAGTAACGGCAGAAGAACTCAATCCAATAACCATTGAACAAATCACATTATTTTACGAGTTCAAAACATGAACCATGAAATTTGTACCATCGGGTTTTCCAAAAAAACTTTAAAAAGTTTCGTGGAGTTATTAAAAAAGTCAAATGTTAATCGTTTAGTTGATACACGATTAAATAATACATCTCAATTATCAGGCTTTGCTAAAAAGAACGATCTTGAATATGTTATGAGTCTTGTAGGAATTTCTTATACTCATGACCTTGCCCTTGTTAGCTAAAAGAAAAATTGAAAATCGGATTGACAACATATTAGCCGACGAGGTTACTTGTTTTTTGTGTAGTGAAGAAAAGCCACATCACTGCCACAGACGATTACTTGCAGAATACCTTACAGAACATAAAAAGGATATTAAAGTTATTCATTTATTATGATAGTACTGCGTAAAAAACTAACAACAGCATGCTTTCTAAATGAAACATGCTGTTGAAGCATATTTGTGTCTATTTTGGGCAAAGGTATATGAACTTTTCGATGAATTGCCGAAAGAAGAGCAGGTGCAGCTTTTTAAAGCCATACAGACCACGCTGTTTCCAGAATCCAAAGAAGACATCGCCCATCTGGTAGGTGATATTCGAGAGGTTCGATTTAGCGGTGGTCTTGCCTGCGTCCATTGCGGCAACGTCTCCGTGAAGCGTAACGGAAAGTACCGCTCGCGCCAGCGATACCTTTGCAAAGACTGTGGTAAGACCTTTAATGATATGACCGCAAGTCCGATTTCAGGAACGCATTACCCCCATAAGTGGCTAAAATACTTCAAACTTATGCTGGAAGGCATGAGCCTCCCTCAAATAGCTGAAGAGCTGCGCATCCATGTCGCAACGGCTTTTTACTGGCGGCATAAAATCCTAAATGCTCTACGGTCCCAAGGATTCAATACACATAAAGGCATCATTGAAAGCGACGAAAACTATTTCCTTGAAAGCGACAAAGGGAAAAGGCAAATTACCAATCGTAGGTCGCGAAAGCGCGGCGGCGTTGCAAGAAAACGCGGTATCAGCAACGAACAAATCAGCGTCATCGTCGCCCATGACCGAAACGGCAACATCCTCTCAAAAAACACGGATTCGGCAACAAATTACAAACTGTACGCTAAGAAAAAAGCTATCCCGCACGAAGTATTAAATGGTAACAAAGGCGAGCGGGTCAAGAAAGGATTTGCCATATTCAGCACGTCAACGCCTACCATCAACGTCTAAAGAAATGGATGGAACGGTTCAACGGTGTCGCCACGCGCTACATCGACAACTACTTGTTCTGGTTCCGCTTCTTAGAGCTGCACAAATCAGTGAGCAGGAACAAATTGAAACATGTGATTGTGCTTGAGGCGTGTAAAAAAGTTGTGTTCTCACCTGTGCGTACATTTAAATCTGCTTGAGGATTCTAACGGGCAGCAGTCGAACAAGAAAGAAGAAAATTAATATAAAAGGGGGATTAGATATGATTGCTTGGCTTAATCTTGGTAGCCTCGTGCTTGGAGCAATCGCATGGATTCTTCCAGCTATTAATATATCTAGATATGATAAGCGTTCTAGAAATTGGGTTACTCTTTCTATTGTGAGCATTAGTGCTTGTTCTATTTCGTTGTTTTTCCAGATTTGTAGTTTCTATGAACGTGTAAAGGCTGAGGATTGGTCTGCTCTTATGGATACAGTAAGTGTTATCGCATCTGTTCCAGCAATTCTGCTCATCGGTACAATCATATTAAATGTAATTACATTGTATATTTATCGTGACAGGGCAGCATAATAGGATGTCAATTTTAGTAGTTTGTAAGAAGGATTGTGAAACGGTGTAATTAAAGTAAAGGGAAACGATAGCTCAATCAACATCCTATTCAGGAAGGTGATTTCTCGATGTTTCTCGCCAAGATGTTTCGGATATTGTGGGCATCATCAAGAAAATTGGACTCCGTATTCGGTTTTGGTTTCTCTCAGATGAAGATAAATTCAAGCACAATTTGGGATTGCTAAAACAAAAATATTGGTTTCAGGAAATGCTGATGAACAAAGCGACACTTGAACAAGTGATTGTAGAAGACAATGAAATAAAAAATTTTCTAACCTCAAGTAAAAGCACAAGAAAATTGCTACACAATTCACAGGAACGGAAAAAATTCAGACAATGGTTAGAAGAAAATAACATTAATTCCTAAAAGCTTTCTTCCAAAGGCATAAACCACCTCCATTTCCCCCTGTGGTGCAGTGCCGATTCTTGCGCTGCATGGATGGCTAACGGGTAACGATAGCACCACGACAACAGGCTGCCAGCTCATCGGCAGCCTGTTCAGCATAAACTATTTCCTTTATGAATAATCTTAAACGTATGAATTTATTCGGAATTGGGGGATCAAAAATGACCAAGCAATTCGAAGAAGCCTCCGCATTTGAACATCGTTTTTGGCTTCAAATAATGGGAGATCACGCTAGATTTATTAACGATTCATTTGCAGAAAGCGAAAAGGAATCAATTGAGAAAGCAAAGTATTTTATCAAAGTGTTTGATGATCTATTAGCAAATGTCAATCATATTAACCCAATCGAACTGAGTCGGTTGGCCGAAAAAGAAGTTCTCTTGTTTAAAACATTCAAGCTAACCATACTTGAGAGATTACTAGTAGGTAAAATTAATACTCATTTATCTCCCACGTTCGCTAGTCATATGACGAATGAACTGGAAGAGTATCAAAGAATACTAAACTATTTAAAGGAAGGAAAAGTGCCACCCGTTTTTCATGTAGTCCATCATCATTTAGTATGGTTGATGGATGCTGCCCTTCACGCAGGGGCTATCAATGTTAACTCAGACCATGTCGAGAAAGCGCTTAAGAAAACAACGGAAGAATACGTAAAAACGTTTGAACATTTTTACTTAAAGGCAGTTGAGATGGCTGGATACTTACGGACTAATTTGTCCTCATTTCCAGCGTTAAATAAGTTCAACAAAGATGTCTTTTTAGAAATGGAACTATTCAAAGGTTTTTTGCAAGAAATTGAGGAAATGGCACTAACGAAAGAAATGTTAGGATCTTTTGCGCCATTAATGGCCGATCATATGGTTCGGGAAGAGTGTTATTATTTAATGAAATTGGCTCAATCATCCCAACTGCCACTGCCACTGCCACTGCCACTGCCACAACCAAATTGTGATCCAACAAAGCCTCGGTTAAAGGATTAATTATATATACCTAAAACGAATGGTAGTTCGAAATCGGTCGCTACGCTCCCTCAGTATGATTTAGTTTTCTCGCGAATGCTCGCTTATTCGCAGGATTTCACCCTTAGTGAAAATAGTTAACGGATGAATGTAGACTGAAACCGTTGGATAATGCTGTGCGGTACACACCTGATCATGGCCGAATTGTCATTCAATGCGGCCGGGAGAAAGACCGAATGACGTTCACGATCCACGATTCAGGGCCAGGCTTTAAGCCGGAGGAGCTACAACGGATCTTTGAGCCCCTCTATCGGGGGGAGCAATCGAGAAATCGCGCAACGGGAGGCGCCGGATTAGGGTTGACCATATCCCAGCGAATCATCCGACAGCATGGAGGCGAGCTTGCAGCAGGCAACCACCCAGGCGGAGGCGCAACCCTCTCAGGTTGGATTCCTGCCGCTACTCGATAAGAAGCTTGGACCCAAATAACCGTGGGAAGAATGCGAAGGCTGCCGGCATATTCTGCTGTTCAAAGAAAATAAAGTTTTAGACTGGGAACGGCATTAAGCTACCCCGAAAATTACTGTGGTGCCCCCAGAGGGGCATGGATGGCTAACGGGAGATTACGCGAATCCTCATGAATTAAAAACCAGTTCATAGTACATTCCGGCAACCCATCCTCATTTAGGTTCGTTTAATAGGTAATGAGAGGAGGGAAACAATGCCTTTTACCTTTGCGCACCCAACCTATGCATTCCCCTTAAAATTCATCAGCCCGAGATGGTTCAGTGTAACTGGCCTCGTGCTGGGGAGTATGGCCCCTGATTTTGAATATTTTTTCGCCATGGAACCGTATCGGACGATCGGTCATTCGTTCTCGGGTTTTGTCGTCCAGGCGATTCCGCTATGTATTTTATTTGCCTATTTATTCCATACCCTTGTTAAGGAACCGCTCGTGTTGCATCTACCTTCCGGCTTAAACTTAAATCGGAGGGCGTACAGTCTTCTATTCTCATGGGGCTTGCGAACGCTTCGCGACTGGATGGTCTACATCGTGTCTGTCTCCATCGGCTTTCTCTCGCATGTCGTAGTCGACGGTTTTACACATGAGGGCGGTTTTATGGTCCGGAATCTTGCCATTTTGCAAGCAATCGTTATATTGGACCTGCCGGTCTACAAAATTTTACAGTATAGTCTGTCGATGATCGGGATGATGGTTTTAGTCGGCACAATAGGACTCTCACTTTTCAGAACAGTGCCCTATATGAAAGAGGTCCCGATCGCCACAAACAAACAAAAACTGTTTTATTGGGGCTTCGCCGCGATGGTCGCAATCCTCGTGACAGGGTGCAAACTACTGCTAAGCTCGAGCGGCAACATCATCGGAATGTTGGTCGTATCGCCAATTACCAGCTTCTGTGCAGGGATACTGCTTCTCTATAACAACAATATATTTAATAGCAGTAAATTTTTATTGTAAAACGATAAGTTTTGTGTTAAAGTCAACTTAAATTTAATAATAAGTGAGGGGCTTTTTATGGAACGAGGAACAACACTCTTTTTAAAGGTAGCTGTTATTCTTATTGGAATCCCAGTTCTTGCTTTGTGCATATTTTTGGTGCCTGAGATAGCGAATTATGCAGCAGAATTGTATCCAGATTATACTTATATGAAATATCTCGTTTTATTCGATTTGTATGCAACGGCGTTACCTTTTTACTTTGCTCTGTATCAAGCTTTTAAACTTTTAAGCTATATTGACAAGAACAAAGCTTTCTCGGAATTATCTGTACGAGCTTTAAAGAATA